>Ga0172379_10000861_pt1 | contig 68903 bp, 72 predicted proteins | sample GrowelOW334metaG_FD_119756 | JGI IMG/M metagenome (GOLD analysis project Ga0172379, IMG submission 119756) | Groundwater microbial communities from an aquifer near a municipal landfill in Southern Ontario, Canada - Groundwater well OW334 metaG | ecosystem: Environmental > Aquatic > Deep... | reverse complement strand
TTTGAATATTTATTGGATTTGCTGAACCACCAATATCAGTAGAGCTTGGAAGTGGAATATACGCAGAAGAAAAATGTATTGGAATTAACAAAGAGAACAAGAACACTAAAACTATTTTATTTCGCATGAGATTTTTTCTTCTGTTTTTATTAGTAAATCCCAATAGTGAGCAACGAAAAATCCCGCTACCAGGTGGAACCTTGCGGTTCCCACATAAGTTTCCCTATGTGACGCACGATACGTAGCCCTGCTAACGGGGTTTTTAGTATCGTGCGATTTTTCATCATGCCAAATATTGCTATCTGGTTTAGATTACTGATTCAGTTTTTCGAACACCTCTATTATAACATCTATAATCAAAATCAAAAACAACCCCAAAAAAGCTAAAAATTTTCTGCGGAATTTTTGAGGTCATTGATTTTCAATTCCAGAATAAAACCAAAAAACATAGATGGATTCCTTTACCCTAGGTGTGGCATTTATTATCAGTACCTAAATCGTCTGCCCCCCATACCCCTTTATTTAAATACACGAATCTAAACATCAAAACTACGTAGTTGAAAGGTTTAGGTCGATGAAATCTTTCATCATATGAGTAGTCGCTCATAAAATATTATTTATTAAATTATTTATTAACATGACAGTACAATCAATAAAAGAAGTGCTTCAAAAAGGTCCTAAGGTTAGTAATTGGCAGAATAGCGAAAAGACGCGTGATGCAATAGCTCAACAAATTTCGGAACGCTGGGGTCCTAGTGAAGTTAAAAATTACGATCCTGAGAGAAATTGTTTACCATTTGTTACTTGGTTAAATTTGGGATTTAAGCCAAAACCCAAAAGTAAGGCCCTTAAAAGTGTTACTTATATAGAACGCAAAGATGCAGATGGAAATGTTATTAGTAAGTTTCCTAGGACTGTCTGTCTCTTCTACTATAGAGATGTGATGGAACTTAACCCTACTGATAGCCATGCATAAAACAATGACGGTCTCTTATCAAAATAGACAAGGAAAAACGAGAGACCTTGTTAGTGTTCCGAAGATTATTCTCGCAAACCACATATTAAAAAAGATATGTGGTTTTGCTATTGGCGATAAGGTGAGTGTTGAATACTCATTAAGTAAAATCATTATTAAAAAATTAAATAAAATAAAATAAAATGAATACAAATAAAAGTTTAGCTGATGAAGAAATTAAAGAATGTGTTGGAAATTATAACTTTAGTGTAAAGGTTGAAGCTGATACTGAAACCTTAACTGCGTTGGAGAATTCTCCTTTTATTATTTCCTTGAAAGCCACAATCTTACAAAACAAGAAGGTCTTAGGTATTGGAAGAGCAAATTCTATATTAAGTCCAAAAAACAAATATATAAAGAACGCTGTAATTTATTGCTTTAACGCAGCAATCGTGGATGGATTTTCTAAGGCCGTCAAAATACTGGATAATTTACCAATAAAAGCAGACGCTCAAAAAGAAAGTTTAGATGAAGAGCCAGACCTAGAAGGTAGAGATAGACAAGCATATTTTACAAATGACGATAATCTTAAATATGCTAGCGACAAGCAAAGAAACTTTCTTAAAAAATTAGTCTCTAAATGTAAAGATTCAAACAAAAGAGAATATGAACATAAATTGGAATCCCCATACCTATCTAGTTTTGAGGCATCTACTATTATTAAAAACTTATTAACAAAATAATCATATGATTACTAAAATAAAAAATATTAGAAGATCTAGACAAAATTATATTTCTGATTTTGATTATGAAGGTGATGGAATAATAATAACGAACAGGCAAAAGGAACGCCTTATTAGTTTGTACAATTACAATATTCAAGATGACGATGATCGTTATAATAGAATTGAAGAATTAAGTAATTTAACCTCAACTGAGGCCGAAGACATAATATTTCAGTTTGAATCTGCTACTTGGCATTAAATAAGAATAATATTAAACGGCGAAGCTTTATTTCTTAAGGCTTCGCCGTTTTTTATTTAGCTAATTATGGTCTAGTAAACCTATAGATAATAAATTACTAAATTCTACTTTTATCTCTTCATACTTTTCTTCACATAAAAGAAAGCCTTCATTTTTTAAAATAATTTTATTACAATCACCAAAATCTCTATTTTCTCCATTTGCTAAGCCTAATATCATTTGATGATTAATTGGGCGTTCTTTAGTTATAAAATTATATATTCTATCAACATTATTTGGATCTTGATCTTGCTGATTAGGAGAATCAATAATTATTGGAGGTAATACATTACTATAAAAATTACTTATCGTTTTAATTAACGAAAAAACATGAGCGAGAAATGCTCTTGGTTTATCACTTCCTGCCTCTGGTACATTACCAGAATACATATCTTTATAATCATCCAGCATTAAGTTTTTTACATTTAATTCTTCTAAGCTTTTTTTCATTGAAATTATAAAGAATTGCTCAACCATAATCTTTTGATCTTTTACTTGTTTTTTAAGCTTTCTCTCGTTTTTATTAAGTTCTATTATTTTTAAATTAATACTATCAATAACAGTAGAAATATCATTTGATTTTATACGTAAAAATTCCTTGAAATGTTTTTCTCCTTCCTTCTTAATTATTTCATTTATAGTTACTTTATGATTTTTTTTATTTAAAATATCATTTAATTTATTTATTTCTTTTGAATTATCAATATCTATATTTTTAATTTCCAATATATTATTATTAATTTTATTAAGGTCCTCTCTTAAATCAACCAATAATTCTTGTGCAGTATATAAATCTTGAGCTATGTTGAACTTATCAATAAAAGAATTTTCATACTCAGCACCACAGGTGGGACATTCTAATATATGATCTTTTATTTTATTAATTAAATTGTGTTCTTTGTTTAAAGAGTTTATAGACGATTCAACTATATTAACTTGATTTTCGAGAATAACCTTTTTGTTTGACAAATTTCTTATTGATTCTTTATATTCAAATTCTTTTTTTTGCAAACCATCTAGTTTTATTATTAATTCATCAATTTCTTTTTTATAATTATCAAAATTAATATTAAAATTTAAATTAACAATTTCCTCTTCGGTGTTTTCAAAGGTCTTATTAAATAAATCTTGCCTATTCTCGAACTCTTTTAATCTCATTTTCTCCTCACTAATACTGTTTTTTGTTTTTTGTAGTTCTAAAGATAAAATATTTGTAAAAGTATCAAGCAACGGTCTTCTCCAGTTCGAAAACATTTGAAGATTCTTAAAACTTTGCCATAAATTTGTCCAGCCACTATCTTGATCAACATAAAAAGGTGAAAAATAGTAGGCTGGTGTAAGCTGTGTTAATTTTTTCTCTCCTTCCTTTAATGGAAGCTTCAAATCAAAATCAAATAATTCTGATAAAAAAGGAGATAATTCTTTAGTTATACTACTAACAGATTGATTAATTAAATTATTTTCATCATCAAAAACTAAGAAAGTTTTATTTGTCCTTAATATTTTATAACGCACTTTATTAATTGAAAATTTAACAATAACACTTATATCAGCTTTTATCCAATTGGGATGTAAAGTTGATGGTTCAGCCCCAAAAGCCCACGGAATACTTTTTATCAAATGAGACTTCCCAACACCATTCTGCCCAGTTATAACATTAAATCCTTTATCAAAGATAAAATTATTTGCTCTTTGTTCTTTCTGTGATATTAGTTTTATTTCTTCCAATACGAATTTTTTCATGTTCTTTTTTACTTAAACTTTTTACTAATTTTCTAAGGTTTTTATGCGATGATCTAAGGTTCTCCATAATATTAATGCTTTTATATAATAATCTTCTCTATTTTCAATAATATCATAATAATTATCTTTTAGTTCTTTTAAAATAATATCGGTGATATCACTATATTTTTTATAATTTAAATTAAATTTTACAATCAAAGTATCTAACACTGTTATTAGTTTACCATTAAAATATTCCTTATCGCTAAAATTATCTATTTCCATTTGCCGCCACCCTTCTCCTAGTTTAATGATCTTTTCTGGACCCCAACCCTCTTTACTTAATTCCTGTTCTATCATTCTTAATTGTTGTTTAAGATCAGGAGTTATTTCTTTTAGTATACCATCTAACCATTTTTTTGTAATAGCTTTACTTTTTATTGTTTCATCGTATCCATCAATTTTCTCTGATTCACATCTATTCTCAATTTCAACCAATAACTGATTATAAAAAGGTGTAACATCAAAAAATTCTTTAAATTTTGTCTTAAAAAAGTCTTGGAGCATATCTCTTATTTGTCTATATGGTTCATCAAAAGATATAGGAGATTTTATTAAAAATGTAATATTTAATAATTTCTGTATTTCTAAATTTTGTATTCCAGATTGCTTTGATAGTTCATCAATTTTTTTACTTTTTAACTCAGATCTATAATGATCTCCTACTGATATTTCAGAGCTAGTAGATGAATGAAATTTAGTTTTGCATTGATAAGATGAGTTTGATACAATAAACATTTTTTCAACAATGTTATTTAATTCTTTTGGCAATTGCACCTTAGTTAAAAATAATTTTGCTAAAATTGATTTTTCTTGTTTAGTTTTTTGACATAATTTTGAAAGAGTTACAGGGGTTTGGTTTTGGGTACTTTTAACTTGATAAATATCAATTTTACTAGGATTTGATTCACTATCAAGAACACTTACATCATCATATACTTCAAATAAAACAACATAATCTTTTTCGGAGGTATGTAATTCTATAATTTTCTTAATCGCCCAATGATTTTGATATGAGAAACCTTTACTGGCTCTTGTGCCACCAAGATTTTGAATTTTATATGACCCTATACTGTCTCGAATTGACATATTGGTATTGTATCACTTAAATACATTTTAATAAATCATTAATTTAGTGATATTATTTACGATAATTTTTTAATGTTTCATCAAATAAAACATCAAAAGCTTTATCTATCCTTTCCTTATTATTATGAGAATTTTGATGTTTGTAAACAGCCTCCATTAAAGTTATAAGTTTTGTTGCACTTTCAAATAATTGTTTATTAGTCATTTTATTAAATTCATCCTCTCCAAATTCTTCTTTAAAGATTTCTTTAAATCTAACGAATTTTTCATCTGGGATATGCATAATTTTATTTTTCAACTTCACTAACTGCTTTCCTATAATTACACAAATCACATTCAGAATCTGGCTCTGGCATAGGTCCATCAAGGCATTCTTTAATCTCATTAAGTGTTCCTTCCACCCATGAATCATCTCCTGTGTATGGCAATAGATCAATATCAAATTCTAGCTTTCCATCAAATGCTTCTCTATCAGTCTTTCCATTACAATATACAAAGTAACCAGTATTTGAAACTTTTAATCCATTGTGACGAAGTAGCCATTGATATATTTCCATTTGTCTTTTGTATCCATCCTGCCAATCAGCATCAAGTGTAACCTGCGAAGTTTTGCTTGTAGCTTTATAGTCTGCTACAATAATTTCTCCATTTTCATCTTGCCATAAATCATCCACTGCTCCAGTAACGATAAAATTAGTAGGCTTGTGAAGATACTGCACTCCTTTAAAATTCTCCCTCCATTCATCTATCATTTCATGACTAAAAGGCACCTCATTGAGTCCATACGCCTTCATTAGAGGATGTGTCTTGTGTTTGGCTCTATGTATATCAAATTCTTTCTTAAGCAAGGTATCCACAGCGGTGTTTAAATTAAAAGGATATCCTGGTGGTTGTCCAATTCCTAATCTACGGTCCAAGTAAAAGCATTTTTTACAATGCATAAAGTTCTCTATCTTTGAACGAGATAGTTTAAAAGGCTCCTTGCTTTTAGGGTCATATATATTTCTTGTTCTATTTGGATTATAAAATTCAGACATCTAATTACTATTTATTTTTATACCTATATTCTCTAACAAATTTTGCTAAATTATTTTCCCATCCATTTTTATGTTCTATACGATCAAATCCTTCTCTTGGTCCACTTAATAACTCTGTTCTACTCTTCTTACTTAACTTCTCCCAAGAATCATACATTATATATAAAGCATTTCCATATTTTATATTTTCAAAAACAACAAAATCCTCTCCAAACTTTGCACCAAAATACCTTAAAAAACCAGTCATACCTTTTATATATACAGTAGGTTTCAATTTTGCCATAACAGCTATTCTTTCTCTCGTTATTTTTATCTGATCAGGTGTAATACTTCCTGTTCTTTGATTTTTTAATAAAGCTTCTATGATTTCATCAACAGTTCCAGGTGGTAATATTTCCCAATCTATATAAACGGTCTTTGCATAATCTGCTAGGGTAGCAATACTTGGAAATACATCTATCATCCCAACATTTTCTTGTAATAAATTTAGGTTATAAAGCAGTTCTTTCTCAAAATTTGGAGTACGACGATTGATTACTTGTTCTATGGAAAATTTAATTTTAAAACCATTCTCTCTTTTTTCTACTTGTTCAATTTTTAGTTCAACTTCTTTTGGTGGATAAAAATCTTTTTGAAATACTTCTCGTGTGTGAGAAACCTCATGAGTCCCATACCCACCCCAATTGGGAGCATCAAAACTAAAATCTTTTGAAATTTTTGGTAAATCTGTTCTTTTCTTTTCAAATCCCTCTAAATTAGCACGAGAGAATTTTCCAGCATTAGGATCTGGGGTATCTGAAGGAGGAACAATAAGTTCTCCATTAATGTATTGTATGTTTAAGTGTTTATATTTATTAATTTCTTCATTAGGAATATATTTTACACAAGCTACAACAACATCATCCTGACTAAATGTTTCTAATTGCTCTTTTATCTTATTTGGTATTTTTATAATATTTTTATGTGCCATATAATTATAGATATGATTTACAAAATTCTTCACCTGTATTTAATAAATTATTTAAAAGTCTTTTCATATTTTCTTCGTTTGATTTAACTATAAATTCATCTAAGGGTTTATTATTCAATTTCCATTCAGTTGGCGGTGATTCATCCTTTCCTATATTAAGATAAATCTTTCTTCCTGGTGCTGTTCTGTGAGTAAGAATATTTCTAGTATTCCTAATATTTTCAAATTCTGGATCAGAAGTTAACTCTATTAACGTTTTAGTAATTTGCTCATCTGGAAATGCACCTTGAAAGATTCTCTTAGTTGTCTCTGGGGATATTTTTCGTTGATCTACTGGATCAATAATAGAAAAATATTCTGGTTTAATAATAGACCCTATAGCAAAAAATCCATAGCATATTGATTCAAAAACAGAAAAGCAAGAGCTGAAGTGATCAAAAAGAGCTTTTTCTTGTAGATATCTTTTTTCTGGTTGTGGTGCTGTTCCATGTAATTTGAATAATTCAATGAAATCTTGTCCGTGATCAACAGCAGCTTTATATCTGTACGCCACAGCATTCCAAGCTCCTGCAAAATGCTCATATTCTTTTCTTTCTGCATACTTACTACTTAAAATTGAATGAATGGCCTCATACTCCTTTTGTGGAAAATTTTGAATTATTAAGCCATTTGTTTTAAGTGGGTTCATATTTGTTATTTAACGGTTACTTGTCCGTTCATTAGCATTGGAAGGAGCCAATCTCGTTGTTCTGAGAGTTCTCTGTTTTCTTTTTTATTTCTTATTATTTGTTCAAAAATAGGGATGATAATTTTTGAAAAATCATTTAATATATTTTGTGAAGGTATAATGAAAAAATCTTTTACTGCATTTATTGGGCTTAAATTTGACTGTGAGCTTCCACCAGCTATTTTTTCTAACCTCTTTTGATTTTCTGGTCTCTTAAAAAATAAATAAGTATAAATTATAAATTCTTTTTCTCCAAGCAACTTACCAACTCTTTGGTTTAGAAGTAGATTTTCTTTATCCACAAAACACATCCTTCCAACATTGCCTGTAAGAGACATTAAGACATCACCAATTTCCAATACACAAAAATCTGATATATTATCAGGAATAAGGTCAATTTTATCTACTGTTGAAGTATCTAAATATCCATCTTGTACGTTCTTAATTGTTATAATTTGATATTTTCCATTTTCGCAATAATCATCAGAATTAAAAGGAAAGCCTGATTCGATTTTAATCTTTTTATTTATTCTATCAACTTCCCATCCTTCAGGGATTTCTTTTTTTAATTCATTACTGTAAATCATTTTACCCCCACTATTTTTATAAGGTTTATTATTTTTATTTGGAAAATCAAATTGTATAAACCAGTAATCATATAAGGTTTTTGCCATTACTTCTAGTTCAGCGTTGATTTTGTTGTTTACTATAATTTTTTTTGATATTGCTCTAAAAATTTTTATAGCATCTCTTTGCTCTTTTAAACTTGGAACTTCAACTAAATATTCATTTAATGAATCAATAGTGAGAGCTTTTTGTGCAGCTCCAATTGCTTTATCTGTAAATTGTTTAAAAAAATAATTTGTATTCATCCACCAAAACAAATACTCACTGTCTAATTTTGATGAAAAGTTTCTAAACCAAATAACATTTCCATCTTTAAAATAAAATTCAAAATCCAAATTAACCCAATAAGGGATTCCGAGATTAGCTCCTATTGCAGAAAGTAAAATATCTCCATTTTTAGGAATGTTAAATTTTTTCTTTATCTCATTATATCTTTCTTCACTAATGAATAATGGCTCATCTATTTTTTGTTCATTAGCTAATTCAATAATTTCTTTACTTCGAAAAAATGATATACCTTTTTCTACGTATTCATGTGCAAATATTCGCTTACTTGAAGTAATTTCACATAATTCTTTTAATTTATATTTCTTATTCATATTTTAACAATTCCAACTGTTTTTTAATTTCTTGTTCTAACTCATGAGATTGTTTGAAATATTCTGCAAGGTTTAATTTATATCTGCTCATTTTTGTTCCAAATTCTTTTTGAGTTATATTAATATACTCAATTTTTACCTCAAAATATTGCCCAGCACTAAAAGAATAGCCCTTCTCTTTTATCTGGTCATACGAAACAACCACAGAAAAATCTTCTTCTACTTTACGTTTATTAAAAGTACTAATAATCAATTGTTCTTCTTCTGGGGAAAGTAATGTTTTTTTATTTTTACCCTCTTTTACACTCGTTCCTAAACTAGAAGCATCCATGAGAATTACATCACCATCTGTATTAGTTTTATCAATAAATAAAATAGATACATTTGTACCAGTAGTCGCAAATATATTACTCGGCATAGAAACTACTCCTCGTAACATTTTTTTATTAATTAATTTCTCTCTAATTTTCATTTCAATACCACTTTGTGCAGTGATAAATCCAGTAGGAACAACAATAGCGGCTTTCCCATTAGAAGCTAAAGAAAACATAATATGCTGAATAAAAAGCAAATAAATTGCCATCTTGTCTGGATTTTTAGGTGTAACCTTAGGAACTCCTGCAAAAAAACGACCATAACTCTGTTTAGACTCGATATCATCTCTTTCTTTACTAAAATCTAGTTTGAATGGGGGGTTCGAGACTATATAATCAAAGGTCATTAGTTTATCACCAGTTTTATGATATGGAGCAAGTAAAGTATCACCTTGAATAATATTTTGAATAGAATGTACTAGATTATTTAAAATTAGATTAAGACGAAGTAAACTAGATGACTTCTGTGAAATATCTTGCGAGTAAATAGTACAACGATCCACACCGATAGCATGTGCTAAATTCATAAGGAGAGTTCCAGAACCAGCAGATGGATCATAACAAGTTACATTTTTTACAGGACTATCTACTAAAATAGAAGCCATTATTTTTGATACTACATGAGGAGTGTAATACTCAGCATATTTTCCTCCACCATCTTTATTGTAATCTTTAATAAGATATTCAAATATTGTAGAAAAGAAATCAAACTTTTGATTAAATGTTTTCTCAAAACTGAAATTAATAAGTTGATTAATAAGTGCTCTTGCAAAATCATCTCTCTTTGAACTATCTGTAATAAAATTACTTAATTCATCAAAAAGTTTTATTTTAGCTCCAGTCTCAGTCTTAACAGAGAAGATATCTTTATTGAAAATAGAAATATCAAGCAATGTATCATCAAATATTTTAGCAAACTCCTCATCGTTTTGTCTGTTATGAAGACTAGATAAAAAATGCTCTCTTTTAAGTTTAGCACTATCTGGATTCATTTTTAGAAGTAACATATCATACTCCTTGTTAGTATATTTAGATATTTCTTGTTCCCAGTTTTCAGCCTTTTGCAATCTATTATCAATCTGTTTTACTTCATACCCAAACTTATCGTTCATAAACTTATACAAGAACACTTGAGTAATGATTTTAAATTCATTACCATCATTTCCTAAACCATAAGAGGAACAAATACCCTTAAGGTTATCAATTAATTGTTTTGTTTGAATTGTAAAATCTTGTGTCATATATTATGCTATTGTGCCTTGAAATTCATTAATGTACTCACTTACGACGCATTTATTTATATATTTAGCTGACTCAGAATCAAGTTTAATATTTGTTTTCTCAAAACCTCCAATTACCATTTGCATCATTAATCCATCAAAGTAACTTTCATTGTTTAATAATTTAGCGTTAAGTAATACCTTCTCATCAGCTTGTTTCTTAATATCTAAAAGAGTTTCTCCTATTTCACTCTCTCGTGTAGTAATGTTTCCTTTTTCTAATATTCGCTTATGAATTCGAGCATACTTCGCATCATTCTCATATTTTGCTTTTAATAAATTATTCCTGCGGTTTAGTTCTGTTACTTTGTCGTAGATTTGCTGTAATGAACCAATATTTTGAGTCATCTCTTCTTGTGTAATTTCATCTAGATTCTTTTTATTAAATAATCTTTTTAATTCATCATATAAAGAAACAAAGTGTGGGTCCTTTGGATCAAAATTTCCACCAAGTGCTTCACGAGTTTTTCGAAGCATGTTTTTAAGTTGATCTGCAATTATAAGTTCTTCTTCTGATACCTTACGAAACATGAAAACTATGTCTTCAAGTGCAATATTTAAAAGATTTGTTGTATCAGTACTATTTGCAAGAGAATCCTTAAGATTAAGTAAATCTAAACGATGAGAAGTTTCACTATAAAGCTGATTGAGTTTTTTAAAATCAATTTTTTCTAATAATTCATAGTTTCCTTGTAAGCGAATGATATTATATAAATTTCTTGCTTTTTCTAAGGCCTTTTTTAGCTCTAATATAACACTACGATCTTCTATTTGATTGATTTGTTGAGAGAAAGTTTCAGCATTATTTAAGTCATAGTGATACAACATTTCTTTAATATCTTGTATATCTTGCTCAATTTCTTCTTGGGAAGCAAACAATCCAGAGTATGTCTTCATCTCATCTCCAAGTTCTAGTTGCAGTTCATCAAAATATGCCTTATTTGTAGAATCAAATTCCTTACGAATATCTGCAAAATCTACAACATATCCATATCTAAATTCTTTATATGGTCTGTTTACTCTAGTAAGTGTTTGGAGTAAGTTATGGTCTTTGATTATTCTACCTATATAAAGTTTTTTAAGTCGTTTAGCATCAAATCCTGTAAGTAACATATTGTATACAAACAAGAGGTCTATTTTACCAGCTTTAAAATCTTCAATTTCTTTTTTTCTTTCTTCCTTGTCTCCAACATCATGGAGAATAAGAGCTGATGTTAAATTTTTATCAGTGTCTTTATATTTTCTTTCGAAAATTTCAGACATCTTCTTAGCTTGATCAGAACTATCACAGACAACCATTCCACCAATATTATTGTCAGCAAATCTTATTCTACTTTTAATAAAATCTTCAACTATATATTCAAGCATCGGCTCTACAAATTTTTCATGTGAATATATAACTCGTTTTTCTACATCTCCACTCATCACTTCAACCTCTTTTAAGGTTTTTTCGAGTTGAATTTTATAATTATTTTCTATACCTTCTCTAATTAATTTTAAAGTATATCCATCTGCAATAGACGAATTGTAATAATATTTATGAATGTAGTCTCCAAAGATTTCTCTGGAGAATCTATCTTTTGTTATAAGTGGAGTTCCTGTTAACCCTATCATGATAGCTTTGCGATCTGAATTAAAAAGGTTAGCCAAGAAACTTCCTGTAGGATTGTAACTTCTATGTACTTCGTCTAAGAAATAAACTCTCTGTGTATTTATATTATAATCAATTGTTTTTAATACATCCGTATCATCCTTAAACTTTTGAATATTAACAACAGTAATTTCTCTTTTGCCTGAGAGGTTATGAATTGCTGTTAATAAATTAAAGTCTTTCGTAAGCTCTTCCTTAGAATTAACTATATGCACGGTAAGACCACGATTTACAAACTCGTTCTTAGCTTGAATCATTAGATCAATTCTATCTACAATGAAATAGAATTTTGGGATTATTTCTTTCTTCTGATAATAGTCAGTTAAATAATTTACATTATAATAAGCAAGTGCTGTTTTGCCACTACCTTGTGTGTGCCAAATGATACCTTTAGTTATTCCATTTTCTAGTTTATTTTCAATTGCCTTTGTTGCAAACAATTGAGGATAACGCATTATGTGTTTTTCAAGTCCGTTCTTTTCTTGAACATAAGCAATACTGTATCTCAAAAGCAATGCTATTCTTTCTTTGCTAAATAACGAAGTTAAAATCCGATTTGTGGGAGTATTGTTATCTTTATTAGTAATAAATTCTTGGGAATGTTTTATTGTCAATAAATTGTTATCTTTCAATACAATATTCTCAATATCTTCATCTTCTTCTTTTAAAATCCTAGCTAAATCAATTTTTTCTTCTTCTCTAAAACAATTAAAGTTCGCATTTTGATATGATGGTGTCCCATAAAATGCTCCTTGGATAGGAACGATTGATTCAGAGTCGTATTCCATGTTATTGGAAAATACCAAGATCTGAGAAATGTTTATAAACTTTTTAAACTTCTTATTCTTAAATCTTACATTTATTCTATTTCTTTCTGCGAGTATTCCTTCTTGATTATTAGGTTTTTTAACTTCTATAAATACAAGAGGCATACCGTTAATAAGAAGCGTAATGTCTGGACGGAATTCATCATCTCCATTCTTGTAGGTAAGTTCAGTGACTACATTAAAGGTGTTATTACTAAAATCTTTAAAATCAATAAGTTTTATTCCAGATGTTGCTATCAACTTATTATAAAATTCTTGTCCGAGATCATCATTATCAAGAGTAAGAGAAACTTCATCAAAAGTTTTCTTTATATCATGTTCTTCAACATCTTTATTTATTTTTAAAAGACTCTCTCTAAATATATCAGTGAAGATATTTGTATTCTCATCTATCTTTGCATTTGAAAGAGAAATATAATCATATCCTAATTTGGATAGATGTAATATTGCTGGAATCTTTACTCTTGTATTTTCATTGAAAGCCATAAATTTATTTTAATTATTATAAGTTTTTTATTGGTTCAGTAAATGCTTTCTTCATTCTTTCTAGTCCGTCAATCAAGAAGTCATTCATTTTCTTATGATCTGCTTCTTCAAAGATGCTAACACTATCTAATTGCCACTTAATTCTACAAGTAACCTTATCATCCATTCTTGCCCAATCTAGGGGTGCTCCAAAGTCTTTTTCTATCTGCTCCTTCTGTTTAAAGAAATAATCAAACACTTCTTTATTTTGAGCTACTCCTTTATTTATATATATTTCTACTCTAGCGTAGGACCTAGTAACAACTAAGTTTATATTTATTCCACTTACTCCAGAACCTATGCCAATCCAAGCATCTTTGCTAGGACTTAAGTTTGCACATAAACTATTCTTTTTATTTACTTCTTTTAAGAATTCTGTCCAAAAATCATATCTAACTGAATATCTATTTTCTAGTTCTTCTTGATTACCAATTTCTTCTCTATTCTTTGATGCAACTTTTATAATATAATCTTCAGCTTCTTTAATAGGAATAATCTGAGAAAAATCTAAAAGAAACTTTTCTCCTAGCTTGTAAGGTGTAACTTTAAAACATTGAACTCTCAATCCAAAGTTAAGGAGCCATAAAACAGTTGAGGTTACTTCTTTTCTAAATTCGTGAGCAACCATTATTAGTCTTTGACTATTTCCAGTATTTAATTTCTCTTTAAAATCTTCATCATCAAAGAAGTCTTCTAGTAACTGTTTAGCACTTTCTTTTATTCCATTCTTTTTTAAATACTCATCAAAAATATCTTCAATACCTTCACTAGTTAAGCTTGAACAATATGAAGCATACTTTAGTGATTGCCATACGACATTCCTACCTGTATCATCTAGCTTGTTTTCAATAACTACTAAATTGCCTTTTTTATCTAAAGCCAGAAGATCAAGTCTTTCATTTGTATCATCAAAACCAGCAAATTCTTTTTGAATAATTAGAAAATCCTCACCTAGTGATAAAGGATTCTTTGCTATCCATTCTTGGAGATGTTGTCGTTCTTTAAAACCTGCTGATTTAAAAGTTACTTCTTCAAGCTGTTCAATGTCATTCTTGTCTTTATTAATTAAATACATGGGTTATTTGTGTAATATTATAGGTTATTTTAACTAGTCACTTGATAAGTATAAACTGTCAAAAGTATACCACTTAAAACTGAATTTTAGAAGATGCTTAATAAGTAGGGATTGGAATCCTAATATTGGGTTATAAAGTATATTTTTGATATAATCCAACCATGCCAAGGACAAAACTAACAGAAGTAAAAGCTACTACACTACATAATTTCTCACAGTGTGCTTTTGATATTTTACAAATAGTAAAAATAATTATTAAGTATCCAGGAGAATACAAAGAACTTAATCAAAAATATAATATTTTACTTAATTTATTAGGAGAATTAAAAATACCCGCTGGAAATTTAAATTTTAAAGATAAGGGATATTTGATCCCCTTGGATATTATTTATCTTCCATATAGAGAAGAAAAAGATAAAAAAGTTTTATATAAAGCAGAAACCAATCTTCGGTATTTAGTGTCTAAAGCAGAACAAAAGAGAGCTGAATTGCTGGGAGATGAATACAAACCAAACACTGGAATAAGAGATCTTGAGTTAAAACAAATGCTTGAAGATGTAACAAGTAGTAATACTGCTCAATCACCAATAACAGACATTAAGCATCTCAAAAGTTCAAATACAGAAAAAAGAACGGGTATGAATAATAATAATAATAATGAAACTCTTTTACAAACTGCAAACGGAGGAAGACTACTAAATTTTGGTTCAAAAAGCGTTGAGATAGGTGCAATTGATAATGTTGCAAGTAAATTATATGAATGCCTTTTGCCAATCGAAGTACCAAAGAGAATTGAGTTTGTTTTTGATCAAACAACTCCTAAAACAAGTAAATTAAAGAATGACCATTATCTAACAGTGCCTAGAAAAAAAGAAATATTAAAAGATAGATTAAAAGAATTACAACGCAAAACTTCAAAAAAAGGGTTGAGTATATCACTTGAATTTACTGATGGAAATCAAAGTGTTTATATGAAAATAAGAGAAAAGAGTGGGAGTTAGTGGAAGAAATTTCCGAAATTTTAGTGGAAATTTAAAAAGAGTCCTTAAAAATAGGGCTCTTTTTTTTATGTTTTCCACTAATTCAAAAAAAATCAAAGTCTGAAAAGAGGATTTGAAATAATAGAAGGAATCCTCAGTCGAGAGGAAGATTAATAGCCTAACTATAAAAACACATGTTAAAAAAGAAAACAAAAGAGCCCAAGGTGCTCAAAGAAGAAATAGATAACTTCTGTGAAGAAGTTGTGACAATGGATGATGTATGCCAAGTGATTATGAAAAATGCTTTCGAATCTCTTGATATTCTTCGAAGTCTTACATTTTGTGAGAAATGTAATCGTAAAAACTAAATAGTGCCCCCCCATGTGGGATAACCTTGCTTACGAAATAGTAAGCAAGGAACATCCTGCAATTATTAAATAATATATTAAAAAATATGAGTAAAAAAAATAGCCCTAAAAAGGCAAAAGTAGGAGTTGAAAACATTATGATAGGACACAAATATACGAACTTTGCTGATAAGTATTCAAAGGAGGATCTTCTGATGGCATTGACGTTAGTATTATCCTCAAAATTTATTTCAGCTAAAGATGTTGAAAAGTCGGTAAATCGTATTGTGGATAATGAAAAATGTCTCGAAGGTGCATTTAAGTTATCAGAAATGTTCTTAAAATTTGTAACTAGAAATTTTTCGAAGACCGAATAAATATGAGTATAGAAGAAGAATTAGTAAAAACAGAAAAAAAAGAAGATGAAAACATACTTGCATCAACCTTTGGCGAACAAAAGTGCTGGGTTAATTGGAGGTATGAAGAAACAGGAGAAGATGGTCGAGTTACAAAGTTGCCAATTGGTTTAGATGGAAGAACTGCATCAACAGATAACCCATCAACTTGGAACATGTATGAAGAAGTAGTAAATGTATCGCAAGGTATTGGAATAGTCTTTACGCCAGACCAACTACTTCTTGGAATTGATATAGATCATTGTTTAGATGGTAATGAAATCATGCATGAAGAAAGAGAGAATATTCTTAAGCTTATTAAGGAAGCAGGAACTTACACAGAGATTAGTCCGTCTGAAAGTGGACTGCATCTTTATTTATCGCTTACAGCACCGCTTAAGCTTATAGCAAATAGGAAAGGCCCATTTGAAGCTTATACATCAGGTCGTTATTTCACTGTGACAAATAACCCTCTTGAAGAAGCGTTACCTGTCCGCACAGTTACTCCAGAGGAAGCAATAGCACTACTCTCAATTATTGGTTATCCATGGGGCAAGCAAGGAGTGCAACAAACCGCCATATTTCCAGTTGCTATTCCATCAATTGACGATGAGATCATTCTTTCCAAAATGTTCGCATCTAAAATAGGAGATAAAATTAAATTACTGTATAACGGTGATACAACTGCACATAATAACGATGACTCTGTGGCTGATTTAGCTTTATGTTCGCACCTAGCTTATTGGACAGATTGCAACGCAGAACAAATGGAACGTCTATGGCTTAGTTCACCACTTGGGGCAAGAGTTAAAACACAGATAAGAAAGGATTATAGAGAACACACAATTATGGTTGCTATTCAATCCCAGCAGGAAAAGAAGAAAGATCTAGTACTAAAAATATCGGAAGATGTAAATTTCAAGAGTAACTTCTTGAATCACCCTAAAGAAACATCATATGAAATTGCCAAATATCTCATTAAGAAATATCACATTAAAACCATCGGGGAAAGAATACGCGATATTTACATCTACAAAGATGGCATCTACGTTTTAGGCTTAAATAATATAAAGGCAGAAATTCAAGAAATATTAGAAGAGCTTACGACAACTACTAACAAGAATAATATCATTGAAATGATTAAGGATTCAACCTTGGCAGATTTAGAAGATTTTAATGTTAATAAGAATTTCATTAATCTTAATAATGGAATATTTAACATTAAAAATAAAGAATTTATGCCACATAGTCCTGAATACTTATTCTTCACTAAGGTTCCTGTTAATTACAATGTGAATGCAATGTGTCCAGTAATTAGTAACTTTCTGAATGAGATTTTGCCAGAGGATCAAAAAATAATTCTAGAATGGTTCGGGTTTTGTCTCTACAGAAATTACTTCATTAAGAAAGCCATTATCTTTGTAGGAGAGAAAGATACAGGAAAATCTACCTTAATAAAATTGTTCGAAAGATTTATAGGGAAAGAAAATGTCTCAGGAATTAGTCTACAAAAGATAGTCTCTGACAAATTTGCATCTTCTCACTTATATAACAAACATATAAATGTATATGATGATCTTTCTTTCAGCGATATTAATGACAATGGATTGTTTAAGATAGCTACTGGTGGTGGAATTATTAGCGGTGAAAAGAAGTTTGGAGAACAATTTCAGTTTCAGAACTTCGCTAAATTAACATTTGCTTGTAATAAGATTCCAGACGTAAAAGATACCAATGACGATGCCTATTTCAGCAGATGGATCATTGTTCCGTTCCTAGCGGAAATTACAAGAGTGGATAAATTCCTTACAGATAAAATGACAACTAAAGAAGAATTATCTGGATTATTGAATTTATCACTGTTTGGATTAAGTGAAATCTTACAAAAGCAAGATTTTAGCTATGGTAAAACTCCAGAAGAAGTAAAGAAAGAAATGTTACTTTCTGGCTCTATGGTAGCTAACTTTGTTAAAGATTGCCTAGAAGAAGAAACGAGTGCTTGGGTAAGTAAAGATGCGATGTACGAAGAGTGCGCGCGATACGCGAAATTCTATAATTTGCCAATTGTTGATAAGAAATTTTTAGGTAGAAAATTGCCTAATCATAGTGGTTATATCATTGACGGAACTAAAGCAATAGACAAGAAACAGATTCAGGGCTGGAGAAATGTGAAGATTAAAGGCAGAAAAGAAGAAACTGAATAAGATGGATAAGAAGGTAATTTTAAACTACTATATACAATAATTAAATATTTTATATATAAATATAAAAATTCTGACATATGAATAGAAATTTACCCTCTTATCCCCCCTGTGTTTTCTTCGAACGAATACCTCCTTAACGTAAAAGGGGGTATTTTCGTATTCATATTGTGTTTAGTGGATGTTTACTCATCTGTGCCCTTAAATGCTCTACAGAGGCATATAAATAGATTGTAGTCGTCTTTATATCACTATGGCCCATTAGTCGAGAAATACTATAAATATCTGACCCATTTTCTAAAAGGAGCGTAGCAAAAGTATGACGAAGTTTATGACATGCGAAGTTAATTCCAGATGCTTCTCTTATTTGTTTTACTAATCGCCTGAGTCCATTATTTGTATATCCCATGTTACGATTTAGAGAACAAAAGAACTCTGGGCATGTTTTGTTTAATCTTTTGCGTTCCACTAAATATCTTTTTAAGGTTTCAGTAAGAGTAAAGTTCATTGGAATAATCCTGTCCTTGTTGCCCTTTCCTAGAGATATATAGATAGTCTGATTCTCAATATCGATATTCGTTAATTTCAATTTTAATAACTCAGCCCTTCTAAGTCCAGCAAATAAAAAAAGTGAGAAAATTGCGTAATTCCTATATCTTAAATATTCATAATCATAAGGATAATTAAAAACTACTTCCAATAATTTTGATGACTCTTGTTTTGTTAACTTTAGTGGTAATCGTTTCTCTAGCTTGGGCAACTCCAAACACTTCATAGGATTATTTTTGATATGTCCTTCCTTGATACACCAGTCAAAAAACACCTTAAGTGCCTTGTAGTTGCAAATAAAAGTTCCTGAGCACCACTTCCTCTCTGTGCGACCATAAAAAAACATCTGTCTTATGTTTTTTTCTGAAACCTGTTCTATTTCTGATATATTAGAATATTCACAATACGGATCTATAATACTTTTATATCTATTTACCGTATTCTTAGAGAAACCACGGATGTGTAACGAGTGATTATAAAACCTCTCTGCTAACATTTTAATGTCCATAAACACTCCTATTTTATGTAGTGTTTTTTTAAATTTTTAACGAATTTTGAGCTGAGCCGCGGAACACTGTTCTGCGGAAGTGTGTCCTATCTCCCTTTTAATGTTTAGAAACGCCTTTGTTCGCAACGGTATTTGGAATCGGACCAAGGACCTCTGTCTTATCAGGACAGCGTTCTACCACTGAACTACACACGCATATGGTTATACGTAATAATACAGATAGACTATATCAAAAATATTGAGTTATTGCAATTAAAAAACTCCCTTTTGGGGAGTTTTTTAATTTAATTAAGATAGATTATCTTTGGAAACTACCACGTGGGCGTTCTTCCATTGGACGAGCTTCATTTACAGTAAGATTGCGACCATCGTAATCTTTACCATCAAACATTGAGATAGCAGTTGTTGCATCAGCATCGTTTTCCATTTCTACGAAACCGAAACCTTTAGAACGACCTGTCATCTTATCCATGATAATTGTTGCTGAAGCAACCGCTCCTGCAGCACTGAAATGAGCTTTGAGCTCATCGTTTGTAGTCTTATAAGGAAGACCACCAACATATAACTTTTTTGCCATATATGACAATTGTGCTTCTTTTAGCGATACTTTCATATCCACTAATTGAAGAAAACTAATTTATAAATGTAATCGCAAAGCTCGATTTCATTTACATACCTCAATGTTTAACACAACGAAGGATGAAATTAATACCAAAACATAAGCTAACTACTGGCGAAATTATAACAGATATATAAATATAATGCAAGAAAAATTTTCCTCTGAATTTGAATGGAAGTTCGAATGAGTATTTTAGATAAATAAAAATGGGAGACTTTTATGAGTCTCCCATTGTTTATTAATTAGTGGTATTTATTTTATTATCCTGCAAACTCCCAGCAAACGATCATTTTCGCTTAAATATGTTGAGAGGTTCGTTAATCCTACTTCATTTAACTGTATAAACGGGTAGACATAATATTGTCTCCTGTTTTTAAATACAGACCCATACGCATATATATGAAATTGCCTATGGTATTCAGATATATTTAATGAAATAAGTTCAATAATACTTGCGGGATGATACCCGTCTTCTTTCATTCTCTCTATCATTTGAGAACAACTTTCCCCCGCATCTTTTCGGGCGAATAGTTTAGTTAGGATTACAACTTCTCCTTTTAATGATTGCTCACTTGGAAAATTTTCGTCATTAATATCCACGTCGTTTATCCGGAGTCTTTTTCCATGAATCGTTTGAAGTAATGATTTATCATAGTTAATTACTGCAGATGATTTTTCAGAAAATTCTTTTATCAAATTAATGACTTCTTGTTCTGTTAGGGCTTTTTCTGTTATTACATTTTCTAACTTTTCCATTTTTCTAAGTATTAATTGTTTATAAATTATTTATTAGGTTTTCTCAATTTCCATAAAGAAACTAAGAAAACCTAATAAAATTAAACAATCAAATCAAAATATTAAAGAACCCTAACTTCTCATCTGAATCCGAACACTTTGATATAATAAACAAATGAAAAAAACAAAAAGTTCTCGCATCTTTCTAAAAGTGAAAGGGATGAAATATTCCTGTTAAAAGAAAAAGGATATTCTTTAAGAGACATCTCGAAAACACTCGGACGAAGTGTTTCAAGTATCAGTGATGAATTAAAGAGAAATTCAATTGAAGGAATATATGATGCTAGGAAAGCAAATCATAAGGCATATGTTAGAAGAAAGGATAGTAAGTATCAAGGAATGAAGATAGTATCGAATAAAGAGATACAATCCTTTGTAGATAACAAATTGTATGATGATCAATCACCAGAAGTAATTGCTGGAAGAATTAACACTCAAGAGTCATTTGATATATCAGTTTCTAAAGATAGTATCTATCGATATATTAATAGTATATATGGAAGAAAAATTGAGGTATATAGACAGAAGAAGAAACAAAGAAGACGGAAGAGAATTGTAATTCATCCAACACTACTTGATCGAGTTTTCATTGATGAAAGACCTAAATATATCAATGATAGAATTAGATTTGGTGATATGGAAGCAGACTTTGTTGTTTCAGGGAAAGGAGGTAGTGGAATTCTACTTGTAGTGGTTGATAGGAGGAGTCGAATGGCATTTTTGGCATTAATTAAAGTTGTAAATATTTTAAATGTTCATGATGCATTAATGGGGATACAGAAACAATATCCATATATGAAAAGTATAACTCTTGATAATGATATATTATTTAGAAAACATAAAGAACTTTCTAATCTTTTAAATGTTCCTTTGTATTTCTGTCATCCATATCATTCATGGGAGAAAGGAACGGTTGAGAATGCGAATAAATACATTCGTCGAGATATTCCTAAGGGTAAAGACCTTTCTAAATATTCCGATGAACAAATTCATTCCTTAGAAGAGAAACTTAATAGAAGATCTATGAAATGCTTGAATTACAAGACCCCATATGAAGTACTACAAGAGTATTTAAAACAAAAAAAACTCCTTAATGGAGAAATGTGAGTGTTCGGATTGAGCCCGTCCTGTAGGAACTATACTACTCTATATAGTATAGCATATTACAACATATTTGTCAATATTTGCTGGGGTAGATTCAACGTTAAATCGTGAGGTCTTGCCTCACGATGTTATTCTTCCTCTTCCCCCATTACTCCAGAAGAAAGTGCTTCAATGATTTTATTTATGTTCCCTTCCATTATGATTGGGATATTTGACCAAGACTGTTTAATACGATGATCAGTGATTCTATCTTGGGGAAAATTATAGGTACGGATTTTTTCACTTCGGTCGTTTGTGCCGATTTGCGCCTTTCTATCGCCTGAATATTTCTTTGCATCTTCTTCATCTTTAATCATTTGAAGTTTTGAAGTGAGCATCATCATGGCTTTTTCTCTATTACCAAGTTGAGTTCTTTCTGTGGTACAGCGAACATCCTCACCTGTTGGTTTATGAATAAGACGAACAGCTGTTTCGACTTTATTCACATTTTGGCCACCAGCTCCACCTGAACGTGAGTATTCTATTTCTAAATCTGCAGGATTTATAATAATTGTAGTTTTCTTTTTTAAAGGAAGTACTGCGACAGAAGCTGTCGAAGTATGAATTCTGCCATTTTTTTCTGTAGCAGGAATACGTTGAACCCGATGAACACCTGTCTCATATCTGAGAAGTTTGTAAACATCTTTCCCTTTTATTTCGATTGAAGCTTCTTTGTAACCACCAGCACTACTTAGAGATTCATTTAGTATTTTCCAGTTCCATTTATTTTTTTCTGCAAATCTTTCATACATATGTGCGAGTTCCCATGCAAAGAGAGATGCTTCATCGCCTCCTGCACCAGCACGAACTTCAAGAATAATTTCATTTGGAAATTCCTCTTCTTCCTCTTCTCTTTTTGACATTTCTTCTAATTGTCTTTCGATGGCTTCTTTTTGAAATTTTATATTTTGAATTTCTTCTTCTGCTAGATCTCGTAAACTTTCGTCTTCAGTTAGCATATCATTAACTTTTTTCTCTTCACTCAAAAGACGCTCGTACTCCATAGCAAAGTAACTAGTTTTGTGGTCTTTTTTTAATTGTTCTAAGTCTAGTTGCATAAAAATATTATAGCACAAGGTTTGTATTCCCCCTCCCCTTAACAAGGGGAGGGGGTCTCTTAATTAATTGACCTCCCCTCATTCCCCTCCTTGGTAAGGAGGGGAGGAATTAATCCAAAAAACCTCCCCCCTTAAAAGGAGGAGGTTTTGTGAAAGTTATTTCTTTGCTTTTGCACCTGCTGCGGCACGCTTTTTGAAGCGATCAACACGTCCGGCTGTATCTAGAACTTTTTCATTTCCGGTATAGAAAGGATGACATTGACTGCATATTTCAACATTAATTTTATCCATTGTTGAACCAACTGGGAAAGTTGCTCCACATGCGCAAGTTACTTCTGATTTATTATTATATTTTGGGTGTATATCTTTTTTCATATGTTTTGTGATATTATCATGAATTTATTAATCTTGCAATAGATCTATATTATTTTGAATTCCAATCTTTAATTTCATCACACTGTTACTATAAGAACAAGTAGAGCCTCCTGTTCCGTAATATTTACACGCTGCTATGTGTTGTACACTTGCATTATTACCAATAGCTCCCTTGTCTGTAAGAAGCATTGCTGAAGCCATAAATGCATCTTTTGGATTCCATGGGTCTGCATCGTGCCCCAATAGAGATTTTAATCTACTCTTATATCCACCCCAAGTAGAAGGAATGAATTGGGCGGGCCCCATAGCTCCACCATAACCTCCTACTCCAGCAATAGGACAAGATACCCTGGTTTTAAATGGATCTCTTCCTAGTGCTGTTGTTATTGCAAAGAAATCATCGATATCACCTTTTCTTCCTGCCAGTCCCATTGGCTTCATCACATTTGGAAATGCTTTACCAGTATTCATACCAACTCCTGCCCCAGTCTTTATATCAGTAAGATAACATTGACCAACATTAGAACCAAGATTTGTCTCTTGAGTTAATATTGCAAGCAAAAATGCTGGATCAATACCAAATAGTTTTTGAGCTTCTTTTGCATAGATAAGTGCAGTTTCAAAATTGATTTTTGTTGAGCCCCCCACAAGATTGAATATTGCAGCAAGTATTTCAGTACGCCTTTTTGCTTTTTCGGTCAGAACTTTTTGGTATTCTGATTCTTTGTTTTTACTAATACTTAAAAGTGTCTTTTTTTCTGCTTCACTAAGTTCTACTTTTGCCTTAGCACTTTCAAGTTCATATTTAGTATCTGTTTCCTGATTCCTTTTTTCTTCAAGATTTTTTCTCTCTGATTGTGTAAGAACTCTAACTCCACGAATTTCATTAACTGAATCTTGAATACCTTGCTTGATAGAGGCAAAAGTATCAATATCTCCATAAGCATCTGAAATGTTGTCTTGAGATAAAATCAAGGAAAGAATAGACTTATCATCTATTTGTCTTTCTTTTCTTATTAATTGAGCTAATGATTCCTTTTCTCTATCTATTTTAGTAGATAATGCTTCAATTTTTTTACTTTTTGCATTAATCTCACCTCCTAATTTTTGAATTACTAAATTTTTTGCCTTAATATCTAGTTTAGATTTTTGAATTTGAGCAGTGAGGATAGAAATATCTCGAGAAATCGAAACAGATTTACCTTTTTGACCCTCTAATTCTTTTTGCTTTGCAGCTATTTCTTGTTCTAATTTAGATAATTCTGCTTCAAGTCTAGCCTTATCTGCTTGAGCATTATCCAATACAACATCGGCCCTGATCACTGGTATATGATAGGATATAGCTCCAAGTATAAAGATGGCAATAATTACAATCGAAAAACCTTTTTTAAAATGAAAACTCATAAACTCTATTGTATCATAAAAGCCCCATTCTGATAAATCAGAATGGGGCTTTTATTTAATATATTTTAATATTAAGCAGCTTTTTCTTCATCCACTACTTCATCTTTCTTTCCTTTCTTTTCTACTTCAATAGCAGAAAGATCTACAGGAGCGGTTTCAACAACTTCTTCTTTAATAGCAGAAATAAGAGCAATAACTTCTTCTCCATCTGTTATCATTTTTACTCCTTTTGGTAGTTTGATATCTTTAATGTGAATTTGAGCATCTAAAACTTCAAGTATAGATACATCTATTGTTACATTATGAGGAAGATCTTTTGGAAGAGCTTCAATTTCAATTTCGTGCATAACTTTTACTAATACTCCAAGACTATTTTTCTCAGCAGGAGCAACTCCAATAAATTCTACTGGAATAGTTACTTCAACTGGCTTATTCATATCAATAGCAAGGAAGTCAACGTGAATTGGAAATCCTTTTATTGGGTCGACTTGCATATCGTGAATAAGAACATCTATCTTTTGAACAGCTTCTTTTTTTGTCTCATCGCCTTTTAATTCAAGAATTATTGTACTTGATTCACCTGCGATTTTTAATATTTTTACGAAGTCTACACTCGGCACGGAAATCATAGTGTTTTCCACACGAGCGCCATAGACAACAGCTGGTACCATACCGTTACTTCGTACGGATGCAAGCTTATCTGCCTTACTTCGCTTTATTGCGGTTAATGTATTCATGGGTGAAATAATAACACCAAAAAGCCAAATTTGCAAGTAGAAATAACCCTATTTTCACAGCACTTAATTTTGTCCCAAACTTGGGATGATGTTCGGATGGAAATAATAAATAATTAAAATGATGTGATATAATAAAAATGTGGAAAATATTGAAACAAATAATATAGCTTTTATAGATGGTCAAAATTTACATTTAGGAACAACCTTAAGTGATAATTCATGGAAAGTAAATTTATTTAAATTCAAGGTTTATTTAGAGAAAAAATATAGAGTAAAAGAAGCTTATTATTTTCTAGGTTATGTACAGGAAGTAAATCAAGAAATATATTCAGAAATTCAAAAAGCCGGGTTTATTTTAGTCTTTAAACAGCACAACCCAGCGATGCTCGGCAAAAAGAAAGGTAATGTTGATACTGATATTGTTTTTGAGATAATGAAAAAAATATATAGAAAAAATGATTTTAATAAAATAGTTTTAGTTTCGGGAGATGGTGATTATAAATTATTAGTTGATTTTTTAATAGAAGAAAACAAACTTAAAAAAATACTATTTCCAAATAAAAAATTTGCTTCATCTCTATACAAAAGTCTAGGAGGAGAGTTGTTTGATTATCTCGATAATAAAGACATAAAAAATAAGATCTCCATATAAAAGAAAAGGGCTCCTTAGGTAGTTAACCGTTCGGATCCCTTTTCGTATTTATGTTTATATTATATCGTAAACTACACAAAAAAGTCAATAGGTTCGAGATATTGGATATTGGATATTGGGGTCAGGATATTGGGGTCAGCCACCATTTTTAGGTCTTCCAACTTTCCTTAGTGTTTGTTCTAATCCAAATTTCTTTACAGTATTATTAACCCAAACATCTTCTCCAAAAGGGATACTCTTAATGATAGATTTTTCAATAATTTCTCCTTTTTCTTGTGGTAAAATTGTATTTAACCAAGATAAATAATCTTTTGGTCTAAATACTGGCCATGCTGATAAAATTTCTTTCTGTTTAATTGTTCCATTTTCTCTTCTCCAGACACTAGACCATTCCCAATCTTCTGCTTTTTTAACTAGATTAGCCTTCATTGCATTTTGTTCAACATATTTAACTAAAGTGAGAAAATGATTATCATCCTGACAAATAAATGATTTATATCTTCCTTGATAGAGATGGCCTTGTCCCACAGTTCCCTTTTTTGTATGCCATCTTCTTGTGTGGGTGTTTGTAAGCCATCCCATAAACATAGATAGATCACCTTCATTTTCTGGATACAAAACCATATGCCAGTGGTTTGGCATAATACAATAAGCTAAAATCTTTACATTAAATTTCTTAATAGCTTCTTCTAAAATATTTTCAAAAAGTTTATAATCTTCTTTGTTATCAAAAATTTGTACACGAGCGTTTGCTCTATTTAAAACATGATATATATATCCTCCAACATTAATTCTTTTTATTCTTGGCATAGTAATATTATATCATTAATAGTGGCTGACCCCAATTCTCTGACCCCAATTCTCCTTCATAGTTTTTCCTTTCTTCAATTCCTGCAGCTTTAACTGCATGAAGAAAAATTACTTTTCTTGCTTTGCTTATTAGAGCTCTCATAATTATATTGTTTAATGGTTACCACAAGAGACAAAAGTATTGTCTGCTCTGATAACCACTAAAACACATGTCGAAAAATGAAGATTTACCTTTGAAGCAGAACACTTGTAAAATAGAATTATGAGAATATATATGCATTTGTGTTTCGGCGATAGAAAGAAAATTGAAAGATTTTTGAGACAAAGAAAAAGCTTGCGAGAGATTGCAAGAGTATTAAAAAGAAGTGTTTCAAATATATCAAATGAGGTTAAGAACAATAGTGTAAGTGGAATCTACAATGCAAAAAAAGCACAGCATAAGGCAGATGTAAAAAGAGAGAAATCTAAGAGAGATTGCTTGAAGGTAGCAATGAATAAAGAATTACAAAAGTTTGTTGTAGATAATATAAAAGATCATCAGTCTCCTGAAGGTATATCTGGAAGATTAAAATATGTAGAAAAAGGAATTGAATATGCCAGTTCTAAGGCAATATACAAGTTCGTAGAAAGTCCTCATGGAAGACAGATAGAGAAGTGTTTGTATAGTAATGCTGTTAAGAAAAAGACTGGAAAGAAAAGAGGAACAAGTGTAGGAATAGATGGAAGAGTATTCATTGATAAAAGACCAAAACATATTGAAAAACGAATAGAATTTGGTCATTTCGAGGGTGATTTCATTGAAAGCGGGAAAGATGGTAAAGGATCACTTCTTGTGCTTGTAGAGAGGAAAACAAGATATCCATTCCTTGTATATTTAGAGGATAGGAGTAATAGAAATGTGAATAGATTGATAGAAGAATTACTATTTGATATTCCAGTTAAAAGTTTGACGTTAGATAATGATATTTCGTTTCAAAAACATCAAGAACTTTCTGAATTATTGGATGCAACAGTGTATTTCTGTCATCCTCAATCACCTAATGAAAAAGGTACAGTCGAGAACAGAAACAAAGCTATACGAAGATATGTTAAGAAAAAATCTGATTTGTCTTCCTTTCCACTATCTCATTTTAAAATGGTTGAAGAGAAACTTAGAAACAAATACATGACCTGTCTTAATTTTAAAACACCACAAGAAGAATTTGATAGAGAGTTACAAAAACAAAAAAGACCACAAAGTGTGGTATTATTAAGGGAGTCATTATTAACTAGTTAGTGTTCTGCTTGGGGGCTCTTAATAGGAAACTATTATTATGTTTACAATAACATATAAATATAGATTTGTCTAGTTGGCTCCGAACTTCATTTACCCAAATGAACTACTGGGTGGGATGAAGTTTGAATAAGTATTGTGGGGAAATAAAAAAGCCACCTTTATTCAGTGGCTCATGTGTTGGTTCTTTAATTCAGGTAAATCAACTTAACCTGTCACCTTCATACGTGATTTTGAAATCTCATAAACTTTTTGAGCTAACGTACCCTTCTTCGTCTTGGTGAAATGTTATTGTTCTCACTCTGCCGAAAAATCCATGGTACTCATACTGATTTAATACACCAGAAATTGCACCATAAACATTCTTGGCCAACTGATCAAGGACATTCTTTGTTCTGTCGGGTTTCTTTTTGAGAATTATTTCAGCTTCAAATAATCCTTCGGGGAAAACTGGATCGTTGTGAGTATACACAACATTAATAAATATGGCTTGATCTTTCCCTTGTAGGTTTAATTCCTTCACATGAATGAACGCTGATCGTATTTCTGTAATCAATTTCTGACTCATAATACCATCTTCGACGAATTGAAGTTTCAGTGTAATGCTTGGCATGGCTATATAATTTTAATTGGTTCCCACAAAAGACAATAATTTATCTTCTCTGAGAACCAATAAAACCAGATGTCAAAAAAACTATTATTGTTCATACAATAACATATAAATGTAGATTTGTCTATATGGCTCCTCCACTAGGGTTCGAACTTTTTATAGATTATTAAATAGTTTTAATCTTTGTTCCACTACTTTCTCTATAGCTTCTACTGCTGGTTTGAGAATTTTATACGGAGCAACTTCATTTGGATTTTCTTTTAAATACTTCTCGAGTGCTTTTTTATAAGCTACACGGATTTCTGTATTAATATGGATAATTGAAATTCCAGCTTTAATTGCATTAACAAAATCCTCATCAGCGATTCCAGAGCCACCGTGTAGTACTAATGGCACACCAGAAGCAAGGCGAACTTCTTTAATTCTATTTATATCTAGTCTTGGGTTCCCTCCTTTTACCATTCCATGAATGTTGCCCACAGATGGAGCAAGCAAGTTGATTCCAGTTTGTTCTACAAAAGTTTTTGCATCGTCTGGTTTGGTCATTGTAGCCTCACTAATACCTTCTGGGATAACATCAAGAAGTTTTGATGATTGGCCGATAAAACCAAGCTCTGCTTCAATTAGAATATCTCTTCCCTCTTTTTCACCTAATTCTTTTGCATAGTCAACACATTTCTTTGTAAGGGCAATATTTTCTTCAAGTGGTAATTTAACAGCATCTATAATTGCAGCATCATATCCTGCGTCGAGTGCACCTTTAACAGATTCAAATGTATAATGATGATCAGCATTTAAGAAAATAGGATAATTATCTTTCTCACGAATCATTTTTACAAGTGAGGCTACTTCATTTCTACCGATAAATTCTTCCTCACCTTCAGAAACTCCAATAATAATAGGAAGATTTAATTTTTTTGCTGCATCATAGATACCATGAAGTGCTTCAATATTAGAAATATTAAAATGTCCAATAGCAACACCTTTCTCTTCTGCTTCTTTTATATATTCACGTAATGTTTTCATAAAAATATTATATCATGATATAATAAGTAAATGAAACAAATCGATATTTTAGCTATAGGTGACATAGCAACAGACGTTTTTATTAAAATTAAAGATGCTGAAGAAAAATGTGATTTAGAAGGCAATCACTGCAAACTATGTCTTAATTATGGCGGTAAAATTCCTTATGAATCAGCTGAAATTTGTCATGCTACCGGGAACAGTTCCAATGTGGCAGTTTCTGCAAGTAGGCTTGGGCTTAAATCAGCACTGATGACAAATATTGGTGATGATCAGATTGGAATTGATTGTTTGAATGTATTACAAAAAGAAAATGTTGACACTAATTTTATAAAGATAGAATTAGGTAAGCCTACAAATTATCATTATGTTCTTTGGTATGAAAAAGAACGTACTATTTTAGTAAAACATGAAAAATATAATTATGAATGGACAAAGACTGAAGAATCAAAAGAATATCAATCCCCTGCTTGGATTTATTTAAGTTCACTTGGAGAGAATTCATTACGTTTTCATGATGAAATAGTTAATTATTTAAAAAGACATATAAAAGTTAAGCTTGCTTTTCAGCCAGGAACTTTTCAGATTAAGTTAGGACACGAGCAACTTAAAGATATTTATAATCGGACCGATGTATTTTTATGTAACCACGAGGAAGCTAGAAAGATATTAGAAACAGAAGAAAAAGATATTTCTAAATTATTAAAGATGATATACGATTTAGGTCCCAAAATGGTAATAATTACTGATGATATAAATGGTTCTTATTTATATGATGGAGAGCAAACTTTATTTATGAAAGCTGTTATTAAAAATTCTATAGAAAGCACAGGAGCTGGAGATGCATTTTCATCTGCTTTTATATCGGCTTTATCTTTAGAGAAAGAACCTTCTGTTGCGCTAATGTGGGGAGCAATAAATTCAATGTCAGTAGTGTCAGAAGTTGGCCCACATAAAGGTTTATTAAACAGAGAACAAATTGAAGAATTGGTAAAAAATTTACCTGAGGATTATAAGCCAAGTAAAATAAATTGAATATATATGGAAGACTTTAATAAAATTGGAAAAAATGAGCCAGAAAATAACATTCCTAAGGGGCTCGAAGTGAAAAAAGTATTTAATAAAGTAAGTTTTGAGGAATATAAGAAAATGCTTGAGAACAAACCTGAAAATGCTTTTTTCTATATTTCTGAACTAGAAAAAAAAGAAAAAGAAAAAATTAATTTGATTGATTCTCTTAATGATTATACTAGCCAAAAAGATACAATAGATATCTCGTTCGAAATATTAGAGGTTGAAAGATCAATACAAATTCTAAAAGATAAAATTGCAAAAATTAAGAAAGAAAATTAATTTTAGACTTTTCTTTTAATTACTTTCTTAACACTCTCAATTATATTTAAATCATCAATTTTATAATATTTTTCTAATTCCTCGGGCTTTCCTGATTGGCCAAATTTATCTTTTACTCCAACAAATTCTATTGGTATAGGATAATTTTGTGCGATACATTCTGCAACAGCACTTCCCATACCTCCAGCAATTTGGTGGTCTTCTACTGTCACTATGGCTCTAGTTTCTTTTGCTAGTGCTATTACAGCATCATTATCTAATGGTTTAATAGTCGACAAATTCATAACCTTGACCTTAATTCCCTTCTTTTCTAATTCACGTGCAGCTACAATCGCTTTATATAATATTGGGCCTGTGGCAATTATTCCAACATGAGCAAGACCTATTTCAGGAATAAAAACTATTTGAGCTTTTCCTATCTCAAATGGAGTTTCATTCGTAGTTATTATGGGCGTATTATTTCTAGTTAAACGAATGTAAGTAGGATCTTTTGTTAAAGAGCATGCTATTGTTGCTTTTTTTGCTTCAATGGCGTCACAAGGTGATATTACAACCATATTTGGTATCACGCGGGTTATAGCTATGTCTTCCAATGCTTGATGGCTTCCTCCATCGGGTCCTACAGAAAGGCCGGTGTGTGAACCAATAATTTTTACTGGTTGATTGTTGTAACAAATAGTTGTACGAATTTGTTCCCAGTTTCTACCTGGACTAAATATTCCATAAGAAGCAATAAACGGAATTTTTCTCATAGAAGCCATTCCACTTGCAACTGATGCTAAATTTTGTTCTGCTACGCCTAGCTCAATAAATCTATCAGGAAATTTCTCAGCGAAAATATTTACTTTTGTTGATTCTTCTAAGTCTGCACTTAACACAACAATATTTTCATTTTCACTTCCTGCTTTAAGTAACCCCTCACCAAAACCTTGGCGTGTTGAAATTTTTTCCAAATCAGTATTGAATATTTTTGTATTAAGTTTTAAATTTTGATTTAACATGTATTTTTATTGTTATATAGAAACCAATCACTATAAACTAGCTCCTAATCCGCGCAATGCCATTTCTGCTTCTTCTTTATTAGGAGCTTTACCATGCCAACGGTAATCATTTTCCCATTCTCGGACTCCTTTCCCTGGTATTGTATGTGCAATTATTACAGATGGTTTGTCTTTATTTTTTTTAGCATTATAAATCGCATTATTAATTTCCCAAAAATCATGACCGTCCACTTCAAAAATATTCCATCCAAATGATTGGTATTTTTCTTTTAAATTACCAAGAGGCATAACCTTTTCTGTATTTCCACCTATTTGAATACTATTTCTATCAACGATTACGATTAAGTTTGAAAGTTTTTCTTTATTGGCAAGCATTATTGCTTCCCAAGTATTTCCTTCATCATGTTCCCCATCAGATAATAGTGCGTATATTGTTTTATCTCCACCATATATTTTATCTGCGATAGCCATTCCAACAGCTTGTGAAAGTCCAGATCCGAGTGGTCCCGAGGAAGTTTCTAACCATGGCATAAATTCACGATGTGGATGTCCTTGTAGACGCGAGCCAAATTGTCTTAAAGTTTTTAATTCTTCCTTTGGAAAATAGGAAGCTTCAGCCATGGATGCATATAAAACAGGGCAAATATGACCATTTGAAAGGACTAATCTATCACGATTTACCCATAGTGGTTCTTTGGGTTTATGTTTTAGTATATGAAAATAAAGTGAAGTAAAAATATCTGCCATTCCCAATGCTCCTGCTGTGTGACCAGAACCTGCCTCAAGAAGCATTTCAATAATACTTTTGCGGATATTATTTGCTATTATTTTTAATTCTTTAATTTTTTCGTCAGTTAAATTTTCCATTGTTATTTTAAGTGAAACAAATTATTTTATGAAAAAATGTCTGGCCGAGCTTCTTAAGGGATTCGGCGAGGAGATCCGAGGAGTTTTTTGTTATTATAATTTGTGTAGCTTTTATTCTCTCACAATTATTGTATCATTTTTCTTTATGAATTATAAATTTTGAAATTCTTTAAAAGTTTCTCGTATGTCATAACTTTGACGCAATGCTGAGCCAATTACTAACCTAGTTGCACCAGCTTCAATAAGTTTGGGAGCTGTATTTTCATTAACAGAGCCATCTACGCTTATCTTTAGCTCTGGATATATTGTTTTTAAATTTTTTATTTGAATAAGGACTCTTTCGTCAAATTCTTCTCCTTGATGTCCGATATGTTCTATGCCCATACATTGAACAAAATCTACATAGTTTATAAATGGTTCAAGTTTACTTATATTAGTTATTGTGTTTATAGCAATTCCAATTTCAATATTATCTTTAAAATATGGATCAAGTGATTCTAGGAATTCTTTAAAATCTGTTTCTGTTTCCGCCTCTAAGTGAAAAACAATTCTCTTTGCTCCAAGTCGAGCGAAAAAATCAAATTGTTTGTGAGCATTTAAGACCATGAGATCAAATTCAAAATCCAATTGTTCCCAAAATGGTAATCCATTTTCCTCATCCAACACTGATTGAACACTTTCTCGATCGCGAGGATTCATTGGCCATGAAATAGTTGAAACAAAATTACCATCACAAATATCTATTTGTACTATATTTGATATGTTTACAAATTTTGCTAATTTTTCATTTAATTCATTGAAATCTCTTACGAGTATAGCTGGGGTTATTTCGGTCATATAGATTAGGTTCTAGTATCTAGTTTTTAGTGACTAGTTTAATTAATTATTAATTTCTTCTTCTTTAATTTCGTTGAGTCTTCTAATATGTCTTTCTTCTCCACTAAATTTTGTTTCTAAAAATAGAGTAACTACTTCTCTCGCTTCTTCTTCTGATACAAAACGAGCCCCAAGCGATAAAATATTTGCATCGTTGTGTAAGCGTGATACTTTTACAATTTCAGGATCGCCACCGTAGTATTCTGTTGCTCTAACTCCATCTATTTTATTTGCGGACATTGCTTCTCCTTGTCCACTTCCACCTATAACTATTCCAAAACTTCCAAGGTCTTGAGCCACAGATTCTGCAACAGGAATAACAAAGTCAGGATAATCGTCATCACTATTTTTTTTAAATGCTCCCTTATCAATAACCTTATAGCTTAACTCAGCTAAAAATATTTTTAATTTTTCTTTTAATTCGTAACCAGCATGGTCACTTCCTATATAAATCATATATTAAGTATAACATTTTTAATAAATTCTACTACAGGGTATAATAGAAAATATGATTAATTTCTATAAATATCACGGTGCTGGGAATGATTTTATTATGATTAATAATCTTGAGGGAGATATTGATCTTAAACCAGATTATATTAAGTTAATTTGTGATAGGCATTTTGGTGTTGGAGCTGATGGACTAATCCTTATAGAAAAATCAGACAATGCAGACTTGTCTCGCCGAAGCCAAGCGAAGGCGGATTGTTTTATGAATTATTATAATTCTGACGGAACGCAAGCTGAAATGTGTGGTAATGGAGTCAGATGTACCGCAAAATTCTATCTTAGTCAAATTGTTGGAAGTCGGACTTCCAACAATTCTGAAATATATATCGATACTAGAGCTGGAATAAAAAAAATTATATGCAATGAAGATGATACATATTCTGTGAATATGGGAATTCCTGTATTCGAACATGATGATTTTCCTAATGGGGTTTTGAATTTAGAAGAGTTAGAAATGGAATGTGTTTCAATGGGTAATCCTCATGCTGTTGTAATAGTAGATAGTTTAAATAATTTTAATATAAAAACCATTGGGCCAGAAATAGAAAATGACTATCATTTCCCAAATAAAATAAATGTTGAATTTGTAGAAAAAATTGATGATACAAATTATAAAGTTAAAGTATGGGAACGTGGATGTGGAGAAACTCTTGCCTGTGGTACTGGTGCTTGTGCAGTTTACGCAATCTTAAATAAACTTAGTCCTAAGCAATGCTTAGGACCAGAAGAAATTACCTTAGAATTCCCTGGTGGAAAACTTTATGTATCAAAAAACCACGAAGAAATAATCCTTCGTGGTCCCGCGATTTTTGTATTTAAAGGAGAGATTATTTAATTTTTTTCACCCTCCCACTCTTTTTGTCTAGGATATATTGTCTGTTCATCTTGTTTACAATAATAACCATCAATTGTACTGTAATTTTCATTACAAGGATTAAAATTCATGTCTAAATAATAATTATCAAATATTATATCTGCCATATAATATGTACTCTGATTAAGAGGATAAACATCTGTTAGATTATTTTCATTTATTTTATAACCATACGGTAAATTTTTAGTAGCACGAACTTTAATCTTTATTTCTTTATTTAATAATTTTTTAAGATTTGATAATCTTATTTGGTTTGTCATTAACATTCGACTGTAATAATTTCCTCTTGAATCTATTAGTTGTCTTCCGTAAGGAAGAATGACATAATTTTTATCCGTTATTAAATAAAAATCATTGTATTTAGTTAATCCAACATCTACAATTAATTGTGGTTCCTTAAATAAATTATTATCAGATTCTAGATATTTATCTCTATTTTGTATTAAATCCATATTTTTTTTATAATTTTCACTTTCTATGCGAGAACTTTTATTAATAGATTCTGCAATAAAAAAAATTAACAAATATAAAAATAATACTATGATACCAATAACAATAAATATATTTTTAATAATTTTTTTCATATTATTTAATAGTTAAACCTGTTTTAATTACATGATCGACTAGTGTATATGTATACCCCATTTCGTTGTCATACCAGCCGAGAACTTTGACGAGGTTCCCACCAACGACACGAGTCATTTCTAGGTCAGCTATACAAGGGTGACTCTCTCCAAGGATATCACTTGAGACTAGATGATCTTCTGTAACTGCAAATAATTTTTCCCAGCAAGGATCTTCTGAGGCTTTTTTCATAATTTCATTTACTTCTTCTTTTGTTGTATCTCTCTTAGCAATGAATGTAATATCTACGATTGATCCTACTGGAACTGGTACACGTATAGATATACCATCAAATAAACCTTTCAATACTGGAAAGGCTTCTGTAACGGCAATAGCGGCTCCTGTAGAGCTAGGAATGATGTTTTGAGCTGCTGCACGACCCTCACGAAGATCTTTCTTGCTTGGGCCATCAACTAGGGCTTGAGTCGCAGTATATCCATGAACAGTATTTAAAATGGCTTTCTCTATACCAATACTCTCGTGCATTATAGCGATAAGTGGCGAAGCTGCATTTGTCGTACAAGAAGCATTGGAAGTAATATCGCATGTTCCAAACTTTTCTTCATTTATACCCAAAAGAATTGTCTCACCATGAATAGTACTCTCGGCTCCTTTTGAAGGAGCACTGATGACAACCTTCTTGGCTCCGCAATCAATATGGAATTTTGCTTTATCAAACGAAGTAAAGAGACCTGTTGATTCAACAACAACATCAATATCTAAATCTTTCCAAGGGAGTTTTGTTGTATCTTTCTCAGAGATATATTTAATAACTTTTCCATCAATAACTAAATCAGTTCCATTTGCTTCTATTTTGTGATCCCAGTTACGATAAACAGTATCGTGACGAAGTAAATATGATAAGCTTGCAATCGAACCCAAGTCATTAATGGCGACAATTTCAATATCATCACGATCCCAAACAATTTTCAAAAATGCCCGACCGATTCTTCCAAAACCATTAATAGCTACCTTTATTTTTTTATTCATTGTATATTTTTTAATTAATAAAATTAGTGAATAATATTTTAACCATCTTTTAACGTAAATCCTCCATCAACAACTAGTATTTCTCCCGTAACCGCATCTGCTTTTGCTAAATATATAAATGCCTCGGCTATTTCAATGGGTTTTATAAATCGTTTAATATATGTTTTTTCGATAAAACTATCATTCATTTCTGCAGAATTTTTATCATAATTTGGTGTATATGTAAAACCTGGAGCAACTGCATTTACTCGTATATTTGGTGCCAATTCTTTTGCTAGAGTTTTTGTAAAATTATTTATAGCTGATTTGGCTGCTGAATATGGCATAATCCCCTCTCTTCCTGTCTGCAAAAGTCCCCTAATAGAAGAAGTATTTAAAATTACTCCAGATTTTTGCTTCAACATAATTGGGGCGGCTTTTTGGGAACACAAAACAGCACCAAAAAAATTATCATTAAATTCTTGAATCCAATCATCATAATTAGTTTCTAAAAATTTTTTACTTCTAGCTACACCAGCGTTATTTATTAAAATATCTAATGTTCCAAATTTATCAATAATTGTTCTAAACATGCCATCCACATCTTTTTGTTTCCAGACATTAGTTTGAACGAAAAAGGCTTGACCGCCAGACGAGTTAATATCTTGGACGATTTTATTAGCACTATCTATATTTTTGTTACAGTTAATTATTACTTTGCATCCCTCTTTAGCAAAAGCTTTTGCAATAACTTCCCCAATTCCACTGGATGATCCTGTAATTAATACTACTTTGTTTAGTAAATTCATTTTAATATTATACTACTTATTGACCCAAGTATTCAAACCTCTAGCCCCCTTATAATTTTCTGTTTCGACGTTTTCTTTAAACATTTCAATTGGTCTTGCCCACAATTGTTCTGTGCCATCTTCATTTGGATGGGTGTAAATAACTAGCTCTTGATCTGGATATTCACTGTGGCGAGCGACTCCAATAACTTCGTAAATACCTCCTTTGTAATGTCTATATTTACCTAGCTTCACTTTATTCATATCATGCAAGTAATTCTTTTAATAATTTTTGAACAAGTTGTGGGTTAGCTGAGCCCTTTGATTCTTTCATTACTTGACCAACTAAAGACATAATGGCATTTTCTTTGCCACCTTTATATGTTGCCACGACTTCAGGATTTGCGTCGATAATTTTTTGAACGATTTCTTTTAGTGCTCCTTCGTCGTGGTTTTGTATTAGTCCTTTTTCCTCGGCGATTTTCATTGGTGATTCATCTTTCAAGACAATAATCGCAAGTATATCTTTTGCTACACGAGATGATATTTTACTATCACTGACCATATTCATAAGTTCAGTAAAATTTCGAATTGTTGGAAGTCGGACTTCCAACAATGTCTTTTTTAGCCCTAGATAGTCGGAAGTAATATAATTTGATGCGGTTTTTATGAGTTCTTTATTATTGTTTAATAAATTAGCTACTCCCTCAAACCATAAACCAAGTTCTTGATCTGTGATATAACTTTCAATATCTTCATCTTTAATTCCAAAATCACTTCGATATCGAGTACGTTTAGCTTCAGGTAGTTCAGGTAATTCACTTTTTAATGACTCTAAGTCAAAAACTTTACTCAAAAACAATTTTGGTAAATCTGGGTCTGGAAAATATCTATAATCATTTGCATTTTCTTTTGAACGCTGAGAAAAAGTAGATTGTTTATTTTCATCCCAACCGCGAGTTTCCTGAACAATTTCATCCTCCCTTCCTTCGTCTAAAAGTTTCGACATTCGCTTGATTTCGTATTCAGCGGCACGTTCAACAGCTCGGAAAGAGTTAATGTTTTTTATTTCACATTTAGTTCCAAGTTTTTCTTTATCTTCTGAAATTGAAATATTGAGCTCAACTCGCATTTGACCCTTTTCCATATTTGCTTCAGAGACACCTAAATATTTCAAAAGTAATTGAAGTTCTCTCCCAAAATCTCCCGCTTCTTTAGACGAGTGAATAACTGGTTCAGTTACAAGTTCCATTAAAGGTACTCCCGCACGGTTAAAATCAACTAAAGAATAGTCTCCTTTATCGTGTTTTGAAGTTGCAGTATCTTCCTCTAGGTGTATGCGAGTAATATCTACTCCATTTAACTTACCCCCAGAAACTATTGGGAATTTGTATTGAGAAATCTGATATGCTTTTGGTATATCTGGGTAAAAATAATTCTTACGATCGAATTCAGTAAAGTCGGCGATATTCGCACCTATAGCAAGACCAACTCGGATGACACTCTCTACGGCCTTTTTATTGATAACAGGAAGAGTTCCAGGGTGTGCCATACATATTGGGCATATATTAACATTTGGAGTTTTCTCGTCTGGGTTATTAATACAGCCACAAAACATTTTTGAATTAGTATTTAATTCGGCATGAACTTCAAGACCTATAGTTGTATAATACTGTTTAGACATATTTTGAGTATAACAAAATTTGTAATTTTTTGAAAATTATGTAATTATAATTCTGTAGCCATTTATTGTATATGCCCGAGTGGCGGAACTGGTATACGCGCACGACTTAAAATCGTGTCTCGTAAGGGATGTGGGTTCGATTCCCACCTCGGGCACAATTAAAAAAACCTAGATAAACTAGGTTTTTTTAATTGGTGGCTTTTTCTATATCTTTATTACTTGGAACTTTAAAAATAGTATTATTAAAATTATCCTGCATCTTTTTTACGCCCTCATTTGAAACATCTCTAAACAAACCACTAGCTTTTATTTTTAGAGGATTCGCGATGTATTTTACATAAAAACCTTTTACGGTGTCCTCTATGTAAGTCACATTTTTTTGAAATTGAGGAGATTTTATTTTTGATTTAATGTCAACTTTAAATAAAATAAGAATGATTATTATAAGAATAATTAATCCTCCTATATTTATGTGTAATCTTGGTTTTCTTTCGTCATCATTCATAAATACATTATAACATTAAATTAAAATATTGTGCAAATTAAAAACTATTTTTTAACCATTTCGGAAGTTATTTTAGGTAAATAAAGAGCTGGGTCTAAGTATGCATTTAGAGCTGCAATCGGTTGAGTAAATATTTTACCATTACAACTTTTACTTGGTACAGTATCAACTTTTACTCCAGTTGAAGCATAAATTCCTACATGCAAATGTGGACCAGTAGAAGAACCTGTATTACCAGATAGACCTACAATATCACCAGCCTTTACTTTCTGCCCAACTTTTGCAGATATTACTGATAAGTGACCATAAGTACTAGAAAGACCATTATTATATCTAATAAAAACCCATTTACCAAATGATGCACCCTTACAAGCGATATCTGTATCCCCTGTGCCCTCTACAACACCAGAGGCCATAGCCATAACTTGAGTTCCAACTGAAGCTCTAAAATCTAATCCATAATGAAATTTACCCCATCTTTCACCAAACGGAGAAGTTATTAATACATAACTAAGCGGCCAAGACAACACACCAGAACCTGATTTTGGTAAAATTTTAGGATTTAAAATAAATTTGAGTTGAGCCTCATAATCCTCGAGTGCCTTATCAAAAGCATCTCGTTTTTTTATTTTTTCAGCAAGAAGTTTTTGATATTCAGCTTCTTTATTTTTTGTTTGAATTAATAGAGTATCTTTTTCATTTTTAGTAATTGCAACAACTTTTTCTTTTTGAACTAGATTATTTTTAAGAGTATTTAAATTTTGTTGCTCACTTTCTTTTTGATTTTTTGTTGTGGAAAGAACTTCTTTTTTAATAGATACTTCTGTGATATTTTCTTTAATTTTTTGATTTAATGTAAGTAAATTATTATATTCCCGACTAAAATCAGAAAAATTATCTACAGTAAGAAGGCGTTCTACAACAGGAATATCATCATTTTGATTTAAATCTTTTATCATCTGACTTAATGATTTTTTAGAAATAGAAATAGAATTTTCCTTATCTTTTATATCACTAGAAAGTGTATTTATCACAAGCCCTGTTGCTGTAATTTTTTTCTGAATTTGTTCACGTTCTTTTATTAATTTACTTCTAGTTAAAGTTAGTTCTTTGATTACGTTAGCAAGCGTATTTTTCTCAGTACTAGTTTTAGTAATTTTAGACTGATATTGTAAAATCTCACGATCCAGAGCCTCTATCTGGCTATTTGTATCATCAATCTGTTTTCTGACATCACTTGCCGTCAAAGCGAATACTCCTATAGGTAGTAAATATAGGCAGAAACCTATTAAAATAATAAAAAATACTAATTTTTTCATCAATACCTTACAGTATACTATTTTAAGAAATTTATTGCATTATTTAAACGTTCAATAGTTTCATTTTTACCCAGAATCTCAGACAAAATAAATGGATCTGGTGATTTATCTAAACCAGATAATGCAAAACGTACGGGGTGCAAAATCTCTCCACTTTTTATTCCAGTAGCACTTATAATTTTATTTAATGAATCTTTTACAGTTTCTTTATTAAAATTAATCTCATCAATTTCGGACAAACTACTAACTGCATTATTTAAATTATTTGAAAGTGCCGTCTCTGTAGAATTCTTATAAGTTAATTTGTCTTTATTATAATTTGGTTTCTTATAATAAAAATCAAGCTCACCAGTATCTACCATTGTTTTAATATCTCCGAATTTTGAGATTCTCTCAGTTATAACCGAAATAAGTTTTTCTATTTTTAATTCTTCTGGCAACCATTCAAAAATTTTATCCTTTAATTCATTTGTGGAAAGTTTTTTAATATATTCCTTATTAATCCAATCAAGTTTATCATCATTCCACTGAGCTCCAGAATGTCCAATTCTCGAAATATCAAAAACATTTATAAGTTCATCCTTTGTATAAATTTCTTTTTCTCCACCTGGATTCCATCCTAAAAATGCTAAGAAATTCATCATAGCTTCTGGCAAGTATCCTTCTTTCGGATAATCAAGTACATCTTTTGCTCCATCTCTTTTTCCTAATTTTTTATTCCCGTCCTTACCCATTATAGGTGGTAATGTTGCAAAAAGAGGCCTTTCTATTTCAAGAGCATCATAAAGAGATAAATATTTAGGAACAGAAGAAATAAATTCTTGTCCCCGCATAACATGAGTTATTTGCATTTCAAGATCATCTATAACATGAGCAAAATTATAAGTAGGATAGCCATCACTTTTTATTAAGATAAAATCATCCAATGCTTCTGGTCCAGCTGAAAGATTTCCAAAAACCAAATCATTCCATTCATAACGTTTTATAAGAGGCACTTTAAAACGAAGTGGTTTAGATCCATCCCAAATAGGAGGGTTATCGGGACGATGTTCTCTATATAAAAATGGTCTTTTTTCTTCATCAGCTTTTTTACGAAAAACTTCAACCTCTTCTTCTGTGTAAGGATCTGCATAAGCTAAGCCTTTTTTAATTAAAATTTGTGCATATTTTTTATATGATTCTAGTCTTTCAGATTGTTTGTACGGAGCATTTGGTCCTCCTATATCAGGACCTTCATCCCAATCAAGGCCCATCCATTTGAGAGCTTTCATTATATGTTCAATTGAACCAGGAACTTCTCTTGCTTTATCAGTATCTTCAATACGCAAAATAAAGGTTCCATTATTTTTCTTTGCCCATAGATATGCATAAAGCGCAGTGCGAATACCTCCCACATGCATAAAGCCAGTCGGTGAAGGAGCAAAACGAGTAATAACTTTTGTGTTTGTATTTTTATCCATATAATTATTATTCATGAGTCAGAGCTATGTCTATTGCGGATTGAGCTATTTTCTCTGCGGCTTCTGGTGAAGCAAAAGATAAAGCGCTTTCTTTCATCTTCGCTAGTTTTGAAGAAGAGGAAAGAATTTTATCTATTTCAGAAACGAGTAGATGGGAAGATAAATTACTTTCTTCAATAACTTCACACGCTCCAGTTCTTGCATAATTGAAAGCATTTTTTCTTTGATGGTCTCCATTTGAATTTGTAATCGGAATAATTATTGAAGGTACACCCCATGATGCTATCTCAAATATTGCTGAACCTGCACGTGAAATAACTAGGTCAGCACATCCAGCGGCCATACGAGTCGCAAGATTGTTTAAATAAGACACAGGAGCATACCTAGACATGTTGGGATTATTTTCCATTAATAATTTTGCTCGAGAACTAACACTATCAATATTGTTTATTCCGGCCTGATGAATAATCTGATATCTAGAAAGTAATTCAGGAAGTGTGTCTACGATAATATCATTTATCATCTGAGCTCCTTGAGAACCACCCACAACAAGAATCACAGGCAGATCGGGATTAAGTTTAAAAAATTGATGGGCTCCATTTGGGTCACCGTGCAATATCTCTTTACGAATTGGCTGACCAGTAAGAGCCGTTTTACCTTCTGGTAAATATTCGGCTGCTTCTGGCCACGATATAGCCACATGCCAAGCAAATTTTGCTGTCCAAACATTGAGTCTGCCCGGGAATGAATCTGATTCATGAACAATAACAGGAATTCGAAGTAATTTTGCTGCAAAGACTGCGGGAAAAGCAGCATAACCTCCTTTTGAGATAACTACATCTGGATAAATAAAAAACATACTAATGAGACCAAAAAGTGCACCGGTCGCTGTTTTAAAAATATCAAAAAAATTATTTATAGAAAAATATGTTCGCATTTTACCAGAAGTAATCGGTACGAAAGTAATTTTATTCTCAAAAAGCAAACGTTTGTCGTATGGCTTATCGGACATATAATAAAGTTTCAAATCAATAATTTTTTCTTTGTCAGCTATTTCTGTAAGTTTTTCTGCAATAGCAATAAGAGGATAAAAATGTCCTCCTGTTCCACCTCCTGTAAGTAATATTTTCATATGTTATTGATTATATATTATTTAGTTCTATCTTTCCAGCATGGGCTTTCCTTGAAAACGAGAAATATTCAGAACAATACCCATCATTCCTAGTGAAAGAAGCAAGGCTGTCCCCCCTTGAGAAATAAAAACTAAAGGTACACCAGTAAGTGGAAAAACTCCAATAATAGAAGCGATATTCATGAAAGATTGTGCTGTTATGATGGTAATAAAACCAATCACAAGTAATTTAGCAAATGAATCTGGGGCATTTCTAATAGCAATTCGATATCCGCGTAAAGCAAATGCCACATATAAAATAATTAAAATAACACAACCCAAAAATCCAACTTCTTCTCCAATAACTGCAAAGATAGAGTCCCCTTGTGGTTCAGGTAAATAATTAAATTTTTGAATACTTTGCCCCAAACCTCTACCCAAAATCCCACCTGAACCAACAGCGATTAATGATTGTTGTAATTGATATGACGAACCCTGGCTATTTTGACTTGGATTAATAAAAGTATTAACTCGTTCTCTTAGGTAAGGTTGAAAAGAAACTAAAATTATAGCCAGAACAATCGCTATACCAAAAAAACTTAAAATATATTTTACTGGCGTGCCAGAAACAAACAGCATCGTAAGTGCAGTTATAAATATAAGAATTATACTTTTTGTATCTGGTTGTTTTAATAAAACAGCAGCGATAATACCAAGAGACACAATAAGTGGCAAAATACTAAACATCGGATCTTTAACTTTCCCTTTTACCCAAGATAACCAAGCAGAAAAATAAATAATAAATCCAATTTTTAAAAATTCAACAGGCTGAAATGAGTATCCTAAAATATTTATCCATCTACGCGCCCCCCCGTGAATCTGTCCAATTCCTGGAATCAATACAAGTGCAGTTAAAATAATAGATAGAATAAATAAAATTAAAGAATATTGTCTAAAAAATTTATACGGTATTTTTAATCCAACATATAAAGCTATCAATCCGGCCAAAAATCCAAATATAAACTGACTGAAAATTACCCCATAAAACTTTGCTTCATTTTTAGCAAGTATTCCTAGAGAAGCCGAAGTAAAAGTAATTAACCCTATCACTACTAGAGTGATAACAATACCAAAAAAAATTTTATCTATTGGGGACTTTTTCATTATTTAATTTAAAATAGAAATAATTACTCCTATTATTGATGTCATTACTCCTACGATCCAGTAACGCATAGTTACTTTGTATTTTGGCCACCCCATAGCTTCAAAATGATGATGGAGTGGAGCAAATAAGAATACTTTTTTTCCATTTCTAAGTTTTCGTGAAGTAATCTGAATAACATCTGAAAGTGATGTGATAAAAAGCGGAAAAGCAATAATTGGAAGAAGTAAAACTGTATCAGTCATAAAGGCTAAAACAGCGAGAGTTACAGTAAGACCAATCATTCCAGATTCACCCATATAAAAACGGGCAGGAGGAATATTGAACCACAAGAAAGCAATTATTGCTCCAGTAATAACCGCACAAAAAGTAGCAATATCTGTTTGATTGTTAAAGAAAGCTATAAGTGTATAAGCCATAAAGATTGAAGCAAGAACTCCACCTGAGAGACCATCTACTCCATCGATGACACTAGATGACCATAAGGAAAGCATTATTAAAATAAAAAATGGAATAAACAAATAACCTAAATTTATAAAACCATACCAAGGAATATATAAATCAGAAACTCCTAGTTTAAAATAAAACCAAAGTCCTATAACAAGACCAAGTGTTAAAATGATTCCTATTTTTATGTATCTTAAAATAATTGGATCCGTTGTCCATTTTCCTCGTCCAAAAATTTGCAAAAAATCATCACCTAAACCAATGAGTGAAGCCACAACTAGTGTAAAAAATGGCAAGAGTGTTTGAGCTCGACTAATAAAATAAAATTTATTTATTGAATCATATTGAAATAAAATATCAATAAACCAAACAACAGCAACGGTCAAGATGACTGATATCCAAATTATCATACCACCCGTACGTGGAGTCGAGACTTCAGCTACATGGTCATGAATCTTTGAAAATCCTTCTAATTTTTCTGCTGAAATATTATTGTTTCTTGAAACCCTACGCCACATTTTATATTTATAAAAATAATGTGTTGCAACTGGAGTTAGAAGTAATCCAACAATGAAACTTATTACTGCCGGTAAAAATATTTTTAAAGCATTAGTCATTTTTTTCTTCTTGTTTAATAACTTCTTGTAATTGAGTTATAACCTCACTGTAATTAGGAAGTTGTTCTATGGAAGTGATTCCCATAAAAGATAATGCATCAAAAGTTGGACGATATAGCAAACGCCTACTATCTTTAGGATCAGTGATTTTTTCTATTAATCCTCGAACAATTAAATTTCTCAATATAAAACTTGAATTCACTCCACGAATATAATCTATCTCGCTACGAGAAACACCATTTTTATATAAAACAATAGAAAGTGTTTCAAGAGATGATTTCGTCAAGTCTTTTGTAATTTCTTCTTTTCGAATAGACTCTATAAGTGAACTCAATTCTCCAGTAATTCCCAAAACCACAGAATCATCTTTGCGGACAAGAACTAGCCCTCTATTTAAAAGAGAAATTTCTAATTTTTTTAAGGCTTCTTCTATATCATTGTCATTTACATTTAAAAGTTCTGCCAATTTTTTTATTTGGACATCTTCACCCTTATAAAAAAGTAATCCTTCAATTTTTGATTCTAGTTCCATAGATTAGGTTCTAGTTGCTAGGTTCTAGCTTCTAGTATTAATTATTAATTCAAATTTTTAATTAATTCCTGCTTGTTAATTTCAATATCTCCGAAAGAATTATTTTGAATTACATCAATTATTCCTTCTCTTACCAATTCTAGCATAGCCAAGAATGAAATAATAACGTGTACTTTTGCCTCTTCTTGATTTTCAGCTCCACTATTTTGAGTAAATTCTCGGAAAGATAAATTTATAGCATTTTGAATACGATCTGTGAGACTATTTATTATTTCATCTATGTTTATAATCTTTTTAACTTCTATTTCAGGCAGTTTTTCTGCTTTTTTAGGAATATGAGAAAGAACTTCGTTGATAGAGGAAAACATATTGTTTACTGTGATCAAAGCATCTGGAGAAAACAGTGGGTCACTCCAAATACGTTCATTCGGCATAAAAATTATTTTTACTCCAAAATTATTATTTATATCAATACTGGCATTTTTAATTATTTTAAATAATTTAAGTCTAGTTTCAAGATCTGTAATTTTTTCAGTTTCATCATCAGTTAAAGATAAGTTTGGAAGCAATGATTTTGATTTAATTAAAATCAAAGTTGCCGCAATGAGGATAAAATATGACACATCTGCGATGTGTTTATCTGAAGGAACATCATTTAATGATTTTATATAAGTTATATAATCATTGGTAACTTCAGCAAGTGATATCTCATTCACAAATAGTTTCTTTTGTTCTATAAGAGAAAGTAGAAGCTCAAGTGGCCCCTCAAAAGTTCCCTGTTTTATTTGATATGGTGAAATTATATCGGACATTTTATTTTCTTATTTTTTCTGCAACTTTTTTTAATAAATTATTATCAGCTCTTTTGTAATCATGTGATGAAATATATCCCTCATATTTATAAAAATATTTATCAATCTTTGATTCAATTGGCTTCCATTCTTTTAAATCAGCAGTTCCATGCATTGGATAAAGTTTTGCATGAATATGGTCAATTCCATAACCTTCAAAAACCATCGCCGTACGCCCTACGTCTTCTAGTTTTGAATCTAATAGTTTAGCAACCTTTTTTGTAGCTAAAACTAGATCAGAAAGATTCTCATCTGGTAAGTCAAAAGCATAACTAGTAAAATGTTCTTTTGTAATAACAACAGTTACTCCTTCTGTATTAGGAAAAATAGTAAGAAAAGCTAAATGTTTTTCATCTTCCCAAACTTTATATGAAGGCATCTCACCTTTTACAATTTTACAAAAAAGACAATCTTTCATAATCTATTTTTTCTTCGTTATTTCTATATTTAATTCTTTTAACTGAACAGCTGAAACTGCTGATGGAGATTCCATCATTAAATCTTTTCCTTCACCCGTTTTAGGAAAAGCAATAACTTCACGAATATTTGGTTCATTTTCAAGAAGCATTAACAATCGGTCAAAACCCCAAGCTATTCCACCATGAGGAGGTGTACCTGTCTCAAAGGCATTCAACATATGTCCAAAATTTTTATCTATATCTTCATTTTTATGTCCTATTATATTTAATACCTTACGAAGAGTATTTGCCTCATGAGCTCTTATGCTTCCACCACCTATCTCATATCCATTTAAAATAATATCATATTGAGTTGTTAATATTTCTCCTAAATTTTTACCTTCTAGTAACATTTTTTTATGATTACTTATGGGTTCTGAAAATGGATTATGTGTAAATGTCCATTCACCCTCAGTATTTGGGTTGTCTGACTTATCAGTTCTTTCAAAAAACGGAAAATCAACCACCCAACAAAAAGCAAGTAGATCTGGATCATTTTTATCTTTGCGTAAATCTGGTCTGTCATTACCATATTTTTCCATGGCATCTTTGTATGAAATATGAGGAAATGGAATTTCTTGGATTTTCTTTTGTGGATATAATTTTGTTACTAATTCAATAAGAAGACGTTCGTTAACATCCATAACATCGTTCTTTTCCACAAAACTCATTTCCATATCAAGTTGAGTAAATTCTGGCTGTCTATCACCTCTTGTATCTTCGTCACGCATACATCTAGCAATTTGAAAATATTTTTCCATTCCGCTTGCCATTAAGAGTTGTTTGTACTGTTGAGGAGATTGCGGAAGAGCATAAAAAGTTCCAGGATATAATCTTGATGGAACAATATAGTCTCGTGCCCCTTCAGGAGTAGACTTTGTTAAAATAGGTGTTTCTATTTCAATAAAATTTTCATTATCAAGAAAATCTCTAACAAATTTTGAAAGATAATGACGATTACGAATATTTTTTTGCATTCGAGGTCGTCGTAAATCAAGATATCTATACTTAAGTCTATTTTCTTCTCCAATTTCTTTTCCATCAGTTGTTACATCAAAAGGAGGTGTGTTTGCTTTATTTAATACCTCTATCTCAAGTATCTCAAGCTCGATATCACCGTTCAAAACTCCTTCTTTAATATTTCGTTCAGGTCTTTTGTTTACTTTTCCTTTCACTTTCACCACAAATTCACTTCTGAGTGTTTTTCCAACTTCAAGTGTTTCAACATAACTTGGTAAAATAACCCCTTGTACTTTTCCTGTCATATCACGAAAATCCAAGAAAATCATTTTCCCTTGATCGCGACGAACATCAACCCATCCAGCAATTAAAACTTCTTTACTAATAAAATTATTTAAATCTTTTATATATATTCTTTCTTTCATAAAATCTTTTTGTGATTATAATTAAACTATTAATGTGCTAAATGTGCCAACTTTTCACAAGGATATCCAAAAATAAATGTGAGGGCTACTAAAATCCAATAAAAAGGAGCAAATGCAAAATATATAATTTTGTCTTTTTTCCACATTGGTAAATACCATTTTTGAACTCTCATATAAAGCATGTTCAGTGGAACATTTACAAGATTCAAAATTACGACAATTAATGCAAAAAGATATTTCATAAATTAAAAATAATTAATTTTTAATGCAAATCTCACTTCGGCCATTGTTTTTTGTGCTACTAATCTAGCTTTTGCTGTACCTTCTTCTAAAATCTTCATTACTTCTTCTGGATGCCTTGATAATTCTTCTCTTTTTGTTCTAATTGGACTAATTATATTTTCAAGAACATCAATTAATCTTTTTTTTATTATAACATCACCTAATCCACCTATTTTATATTTTTTCTTTAAATCTTCAACTACATCTTTATCAGAATCAAAAATATCTAAATAAGTAAAAACTACATTGCCTTCTACTTGTCCAGGGTCTTCTACGTGTATGTGTTTTGGGTCAGTATACATACTCATAACTTTTTTAGAAATTTCTTCAAATGAATCAGAAAGATAGATTCCATTGTTTAGTGATTTACCCATTTTAACATTTCCATCAGTACCAATTAGCCTTGGTGTATCTCCAACTAAATGTTTAACACGACTAAATGTTTCTCCATAATATCGATTGAAAGTATCTACAATTTCATTTACTTGTTCTATTACTGGGAGTTGATCTTCACCAACTGGAATTAAATTTGCCTTTGCAAATAATATATCAGCTGCTTGAGATATAGGATAACAAAGAAAACCAGCTGGAACATCCTCTCCAAAACCTTTTTGCTTCATTTCATCTTTAACTGTTGGATTTCTTTTGAGTCGTGCGAGTGTAACTAGGTTTAAAAAAATAACAGTAAGCTCAGCTATTTCTGGAATCTCAGATTGAATAAACATTGTTGTTTTTTTAGGATCCAAGCCACAAGCCAAGTTATCTAAAACAACTTCTATAACATTATCTCGAACTTTTTGAGGATTATTTGCGTTATCTGTTAATCCTTGAATGTCTGCAATCATATAAAACGAATTATCTGCCTCATTTTGAAGCTTTATTCTATTTTTAATAGATCCAACAAAATGACCAAGATGGAGTTTCCCAGTTGGACGATCTCCTGTAAGCACATTTATTTGTTCTTTTACCATAAGTATAATAATACCAAAAAATGAATAGTTTTGCACATATTACACACATATTTATTAGAAATATCTATTTTGAGACTTACATTATTGCTGATACAATACGAAACATGCAAGACAAAAAAACTAAACTGCGAGTGCCTCCACAAAGCGTGGACTCAGAAAAAGCAATTTTGGGCTCAATAATGTTGCGTCCTGGTGCAATACACGAAATAAATGACATCGTAAATTCCGACTCTTTTTATGCTTCAAAACATGCACAAGTTTATAAGATAATGCTTGAGCTCTCAAGTAAGGGAGATCCTATAGATATCTTGTCAGTTTCTCATAAGCTTGAAGAAAAAGGATTACTTGATCAGATGGGTGGAAGTAGTTATTTGAGTGAACTTACAAATTCCGTACCTGCTTCAACAAATATCAAATATTACGCTGATGTTGTAAATAAAAAACATATTCTTCGAAAAATAATTGAGGCTGGTGATCATATTTCAGAACTAGGTTTTAAAGATGAAGTTGAGGATGTTTTTGATATTCTTGACCAAGCTGAAAAAAGAATGATGGGAATAAATAGTAATGCTGGTGGGCACGCATTTACTTCCCTGAAAGAAAGTTTACCTGAGGCTTGGGAAAGATTAGAAAAACTTCACGAGAATAAAGGTGAACTTCGTGGAGTACCTACAGGCTTCCATGATCTTGATCAATATCTATCTGGGCTTCAAAAATCAGATCTTGTTATTTTAGCTGCACGTCCGTCTATGGGTAAGACGACTCTTGCTCTTGATATCGCTCGTCAGGCCGCACTCAACAATGGTACCCCTACTGTTATATTTTCTCTTGAAATGAGTACTCAACAATTAGTTGATAGGTTGCTTGCTGCACAATCAAAAGTAAATGCGTGGAATCTTCGTACTGGAAATCTTTCTTCTGAAGGAGAATTTGCTAAAATTCGTGACTCTCTTGATAGCTTATCGAAAGCCCCAATCTTTGTAGATGATTTAGCTGGTAACTCTATTATTCGTATGCGTTCTGTTTGTAGAAGAATAAGAGCTGAGCATGGTATCGGGTTAATAATTGTTGATTACTTACAATTGATGTCTACTTCAAAAAATTATGATAATATGGTGAATCAAGTTACTGAAATATCTCGATCACTTAAATCTTTGGCTAAAGAATTTGATGTTCCAGTTCTAGCTTTGTCTCAACTTTCTCGTGCGGTTGAGTCTCGTGGTGGACGACCTCGATTATCAGATCTTCGTGATTCAGGATCAATCGAGCAAGATGCGGATATTGTTATGTTTATTCATCGTGAAGATAAAGGAAAAGATGAAAGTGAAAAGACAAATATTGCCGAAATTTTAATAGAAAAACACCGTAATGGCCCTGTTGGAAAAGTTGATCTATACTTTGATGAAAAATCAACAACTTTTATGTCGATAGATAAAAAAGATACAAATAGTTACAGCTCATCTGGAGGCACGGAGATAGATGGTTTTTAATTTATATGGATCCAATTGAAAAATTAGCACAATATTTTAAAGAATTTCCAGGAATTGGAGAACGCCAATCAAAAAGGTTTGTGTATTTTTTGCTTCATAAAAATCCCAATTATGTAAAAGAGCTAGGAGAAGACATTCTATCTATTAGAAACCTAATTCATCAATGCCCCTCTTGTTTTCTTTTTTTTCAAGGAGACAAAGACCAACTATGTAATACATGCAAGGATCTAAAAACAGACAAAACTTCCCTTTTAATTATCGAAAAAGATGCTGATTTTGAAAATATAAAAAGAAGTAAAAATTATTCTGGTATGTATTTTATACTTGGAGGACTTGCGCCGATAGTTACGAAAGAGACACCAATTTTTCTAAGACTCAAAGAACTTTTAAATACAATTGAGAGTCGTGCAAAAAAAGATAACCTAAAAGAAATAATAATTGCACTATCATTAAATCCCCAAGGAGAACATACAGATATGTATTTACGAGAAAAGATATCTCCCCTTCAAGATAAATATAATTTTAAAATAGTCTCACTTGGTCGTGGGCTTTCTACTGGAACAGAGCTTGAATATTCAGATAGCGAAACTATTAAAAACGCCCTCAAAAATAGAGCCTAAACTAAAAAGCTCTGCCATTATTTGACAGAGCTCTTTCTTAAATTTCACTACTAATTTTTTCACCAAATATATTTTTATGATAACTCCATAAGGAATGATAGAACATATCATTAGCTTCAATATCCTCTTCCATTAAACCAGCTTCTTCATCAACTTTTTTAAAATATGACGCGAAATCTCTAGCTATTTGAATTCCATTTTCTTTTGAATTTTCACCTTTTGAACTTCTAAATTTCGGAGAAATTTCTATTAACATGGAATCCAAAATATTCTTATATTTAAGATAATACCAAAGATTCGTTGTGTTTCCCCTATAAGATTCACTTTCATTTTTGGGTAAACCTTTCATTCCAGCACAAAATACTTTGTATTTATCCCCAAAATAATCATATAAAAATTTATCTGTTTTTAACGGGGATGTTTTTCCGTCTGTTCCGATAATAACATCAAATTCCATGCCATCAATCGGTTGTTTCCCAAAACCATGAAAATCAAAAAGAAAAATTATTTTTTTGTTTTTCTTAAGTCTTTCAATCGTTTCAATAATTGCATTGTGATACGCACCATAAAAAGGTTTAATTTTCTGATCCGTGTAAGCAACTTCAGGGACAAAGCGGTTGTAATCCACAAAAGACCTTGGTAATAAACCAATAATTGCATTTGCTGGATATTCTTTTAAGATATCAGCAACAATGTGCATTATTTGACCATCACTACCAACTACAATTTTTTCTCCAGTAATTAAATTTTCAGAAGGATTATCGGATTTAATTCGTTTTTGAAAAAATGGATCCAACCAGGAAGCATAACGATTTGGCATTCCTCCATGAGGTACAGTTATTATAATTGGAGATTCATTGTTCTCCAACGTTAATACAAAATTCTCGTTTTTCATTTTTATATCTCCTATTATTTTAGTGTAAATTTTTTCTTTATATTACAATATATTATATATCCAGTCAAATACAAAAACAGCCCTTACGGGCCGTTCTAAATTTATTTAATTGAAGATATTTTAACTTCTATAAAAGGTTGTCTATGACCATTCCTTTTAAGATATCTACTTTTTTGTTTATATTTAACTACCTTTACAGTCTTTCCTTTACCTAATTTTTGAAATAAAGATTCAACTTTCGCGTTTAATATATAAGGTGTTCCAATTGTCGTATCTGTACCATTATCTACCAATAAAACCTTATCAAATACTACCTTATCACCTGGTTTGAATTCACCATCAATTTTTTCAATTTTTAAGACATCCCCAACAGCTACTTTATATTGCTTTCCGCCCGTGAAAATAACCGCAAATTCCTTACTTTCTGGAACTGTTGTTTTGACTTTTTTTGTTGTAGTTGTTGTTTTAGGCATAATTTAATTTATCTAAAGATATCCTTTAATATACGGAAATCTATGGATAAGAACCATATTACACAAAAGTTGGCAAAATTGCAAGCTAGATTGTATAATGATCTTTATGATATCAAAATATAGCCACAAAGAACTCACTTGGATCGATTTAGAGTCACCCAAGGAAGAAGAAATTAACTATATTTTAGAAGAGTATTCAATACCTTCCTACATAAAAGAAAAGATAGAGAATAGAGGAAATAATGATGAAATAAGTATTGATTATGATTATTTATTTACTTCTATAGATTTTCCTCAAAACAAAACAACTCAAAATAGTAAATTATTTTTCATTGTTAATGATAGTTTTATTATAAGTATTCATAATGAACGAATTACATCTTTATCTTCATTTATAAAAGAAATAGAATTAAACATTAATTCAAGCCAAAAATTAGATATAAGTAATAATAAAGTTCTATTTGCTCATTTGTTAAAAAATTTGTTTATAGGTTCACAAAAAGAATTATTACTAAGTAATATTAAAGCCGAAAATCTTAAACAGCAGATATTGAAAAATAATAAGAAGTTAAAATTATTAACCACACTGTCATTTGTCTCATTGGGCGCAATAATGCTAATATCTATATATGTCTTTAGTCATATTTAATACCCTTTCAAGGGAAAAAGAAGAATTTGTTCCAATAAATGGCCAAGATGTCGGTCTTTATACTTGTGGTCCTACAGTTTATAACTACGCTCACTTGGGTAATATGCGTACTTATATATTTGAAGATATATTAAAACGAGTCCTTGCTTACAATGGATATAATGTTAAACATGTTATGAATATTACCGATGTTGGTCATTTAACTGGCGACCGTGATATGGGTGAAGATAAAATTGAAAAAGAATCACTTAAAGAAAACAAAACCGCGTGGGAAATTGCAGAATTTTATACAACTAAATTTAAAGAGGATTTAACCAATTTAAACATTATTTATCCTGAAGTTTTTTGTAAAGCCACAGACAATATTACCGAACAAATACAAATGATAGAAACTTTGGAGAAAAAAGGTTTTACTTATAAAACCAGTGATGGTATATATTTTGATACATCGAAAGTTAGCGATTACTCCAAACTCTCACATCAAAAACTAGAATCATTAAAAGAAGGTGCTCGAATTGAGATAAATGATGAGAAGAAAAACCCTACTGACTTTGCTTTATGGAAGTTCTCCCCCTTGGACACAAAACGCCAAATGGAGTGGAAAAGTCCTTGGGGTACTGGATTCCCAGGTTGGCATATAGAATGCTCTGCAATGAGTGTTAAATACCTTGGAGAGCAGTTTGATATACATTGTGGAGCAGAAGATTTCATTAATTTACATCATACAAATGAACTAGCTCAAACAGAAGCTGCTACAGATAAATCACCTTGGGTCAAATATTGGATTCACGGATTTTTTCTCAATATAAAAAATGGAGAAAAAATGGCTAAAAGTACAGGGAATTTTTTAACTCTTAAAAGTGAATTTCTTGATAAAAATATTAATCCTCTAGTTTATCGTTTCGCGACTTTTGGAGTCCATTATAGAAAACATATGGAATGGAATTCTGAAATAGAGGGAGCTGCATTAAATGGTTACAATAATCTAATAAATAAAATTAAAATTCTTGGTACTACTATAGGTACTGTGAATATAGAGCTCAAAGAAAGATTCTTAAATAATATTAATGATGATTTAAATATGCCCAAAGCTCTGGCAACTCTTGGGGAGATATTTAAATATGGAATTTCAAATGAAGACAAACTCGCAACTATACTTGATTTTGATAAAGTGCTCGGTCTTAATTTAAGTAAAATAGAAGTAGAAATAATTCCAAGTGAAATAAATGGATTAGTACAAGAGAGAGAAATGGCTCGCAAACAAAAAGATTGGAGCAAAAGTGATGAATTAAGAAAAAAGATAAATGAACTCGGGTATGAAATAAAAGATACTGATTTGAGAACAGAAATATCTAAAATTGATTAAAATATTGTTTTTATAGAATAAATAGTTTACAATAAAAATATGTTAATAAAGAGTATTAATATTAATACAGCATGGTGGACAACTCACATAAGTGGGTAGTCTTTTATTGTATTTATAATTATTTTTAAATAATACATGACAACCCACAAAAATTGTGGGATTTTTTATTTTTAATTTAAAATCATATGAATAAATTTATTTTTAAACAACATTGTACTGAATTCTGGCGTAGTTTAAAAAGCGCTAAGTTTTTACATTACTATTTTAAAAATACAAATTATATGAAAAACAAAATTAAATCATTGAAAAATTTACCAGATGAAAAGGGGTATTATGGAAAATTCGGAGGAAGTTATGTTCCACCACAATTAGTAGGACCATTAAAAGAAATAGAAAGAGAATATTTAAAAGCAAAAAATGACCCAGAGTTTCAAAAAGAATACGCTGATTTACTAAAAAATTATGTTGGTCGTCCTTCCCCACTCTATTTTGCAAAAAATCTAACAGAAAAATTAGGTGGTGCAAAAATTTATCTTAAACGTGAAGATTTAAATCATACTGGTGCTCATAAGATAAATCATTGTATTGGAGAAGTATTACTTGCAAAAAGAATGGGTAAGAAAAAAGTTCTAGCTGAAACAGGAGCGGGTCAACATGGAGTAGCTCTTGCCACAGCAGCAGCTCTACTTGGTCTTGAATGTGAAATTCATATGGGTTCTATTGACATAGAAAAACAACAACCAAATGTCATTCGCATGAAATTACTAGGGGCGAAAGTTGTAGAAGTTAATACAGGGGGTAAATGTCTTAAAGATGCTGTAGATAGCGCCTTCGCTAAGTTTATAGAAGAATATAAAACTACTTTCTTTGCCATAGGTTCAGTAGTTGGACCTCATCCTTACCCAATGATAGTAAGAGATTTTCAATCTATTGTGGGAAAGGAAGCGAAAGAACAAATCTTAAAACAAGAAAAAAGACTCCCAGATTATATAATTGGTTGTGTTGGTGGTGGTTCTAATGCCATTGGATTATTCCACGAATTTCTTGATGACGAAGTTAAACTTATTGGAGTAGAGCCAGCTGGCAAAGGTTCAAGTATTGGTGAACATGCAGCTACTATTACTTATGGGACAGAGGGTGTAATACATGGTATGAAGACTATTGTATTACAAAATGAAAAAGGAGAACCTAATAGTGTTCACTCTATTGCATCTGGATTAGATTACCCTGGTGTTGGACCTATCCATGCTTATTTAAAAGATATAGGAAGGGTTCAATATACTTCTGCCTCTGATGATGAGACGATTAAGGCTTTCCTTGAATTATCTAAAGTTGAAGGCATAATCCCAGCCCTTGAAAGTGCTCATGCTATTGCTTATGCAATAAAACTAGCACCAAAATTAGATAAAGATAAAATAATAATAGTAAATCTCTCTGGTCGTGGAGATAAAGATATTGATTATGTGGCAGAATTATTAAAATTGTAATTTTAAAAAATACTAGGCAAGGCCTAGTATTTTTTAATTATTCTAATTATTAATTGGTAATCAGTAATTATTAATTATCTTTCGCTTCAGCTATCTCAACAAAGAAGGTTGATCCCTTACCTAATCCTTCGGATTCAGCCCAAACTCTCCCGCCATGGGCTTTTGCTATCTCTCTGACTAGATATAAACCAAGACCAGAACCAGAAGTGTTTAATTTTGATCCTTCACCACGAGTAAATTTATCAAACAAAGTCTCTTCTTTACCTTTTTCAATTCCAACTCCTGTGTCTTTGATTACCATTATTATTTTATTATCTTTAGAATTCATACTCACCTCAATACTTCCATTAGTCGTATATTTTATTGAATTATCTATCAAATTTATAATAATTTGTCTAATCTTTTCTTTATCTCCATTTACAAAATATTTTTTATCTTCTGGAAGATTAAAAATTAATTTTAATCCCTTCTTTTCAGCAGTAATAGACAAATCTTTTACAGTATCTTCAATTAATTCTCCAAAATCAAATTTCACCATTATATATTTCATCCCTCCTTGTTCAATCTTTGCAACATTTAATAAATCCTCAACTACTAAAGTAAGATTATTGCTAGATTCCATTATTCTATCTATTTTATCTTTAGCCTCAGGGTTTATATCTCCATAATCACCTTCTAATAACATAGAAGTATAACCCTTAATAGCAGTCAGAGGACTTCGTAATTGATGAGAGGCTAAAGAAACGAATTCCGTTTTTAATTTATCTAATCCTTTAAGTTTTTCATTAGCTTCTCCAAGATTTGAGTTTGATTGTTCCAACTTTGATGTCAAAGATTCCAATAATTCTCGTTGTTCTACTTCCTTTCTTACAGATTTAATAAGGAATTGACCAAATATAATAATACCAACAAAAGTAACACCGTTTAGAATAAAATTGGTCGTTATCTTAATAAAGAAAAATTGAGAACCGATTAAAATAACAAGTCCCCATATTAATACTTGTGTCGCCATTAATTTAACGTTAAAAGCATTATATTTGACAATAAGATAAGCTAAGGCACCTATTAAAATTGGCATAACAAACAAGCCAAACTGTGAATAATCCCACTGCTCAGTAAAACTACCAATTAAATTACCAGATGATAAAGCCAATAGAAAGAATAAAATACCAAGAGTTGATATCATTATTTTTTTTCTTTTTATAAAATCATTAGTTCTTCTGTATGATTTAACGCTATAGTATATAATCCATAAAGCCGAAAATATTTCAACAATATAAGTATAATATTTAGCGATAAATCCCTCTTCTGCATTACAGGAATTAATATATAAACCAGAAAGATTCAATGATGTTGGGAGTGTGAGCAGTACAGGTAATAAAATTATAAACAATAATAATTTCTTTTTAAAAGAAATATCTTTTTTTTCATTAAAAACATCTATAAAATAGATGGCAAAAATATACAACAAAACCTCAACAAGTATAACTAATGACCAAAAAAACATAACACTGGATGGGATATTTGTTGCCCACAAATACTGGTCAAGTAGAACCCAAATAGAAAATAAGGATATTATTATTATAAATATTTTTGCTGATAATTCCTTCCTGGCCTTGAATAGAATAAAAGCAAAAAGTAATGCTGATATAATAGAAATACCATGAGAATAATAAAATAAAGGTGGAACGTTACTTGAAAAGAAAACGTATTGTGTAGATTCCCATGGACATGTTAACATAATATTTTTTAATTAAATTTTAAATTTTTTTTCTAAAAATGGATGAAAAAAACCTTTATATTTTTTTTGTAATTTTTTTATTTTCCAATCATTTGATGTAATTTTTCCACGGCAAATGTTAGAACCACAAAGACATTTTTTCATGTCTGAAGTTAACGATCTTTTTTGAGTAGAACACATCGCGTAATCAATACTAATTTGTTCACCTACATTTATATCTCTCATTGCAGCAATTGTAATTTCACCGACAAAACCACAATTTGGTTCACAACTATGATTTAAATAATCTGGTTCTTCCACTTCAGAATATTTTGACAACCCAAAATATAATTCATCATCTAATTGAAAAGGGTATGTTTTCATTTTTTTACTAAGGGTATCAAATTGTTTTTTTGTAAAAACATAACCTCCAAAAACTATAACTTTTTCACCTTTTTTTATTTTTTCAATAGCAACAATACCAAATCCACTTGCCATTTTTTCTTTATGAGCTTTTTTGATTAACCAAGAAAAATAATATTTCATAGAATTTATTTTGAATAACCAACTTAATCATTCAAAATATTGAAATCTTGAATTATAAAAAAATGATAATACGTAAAAGACATAGAAATAATTAATAAAATCAGAAAAATTATTATCAAAGCTTTTGATTTTTTATCCATGAGATCATTATAATCAAAAAATTAACTTAAGTAAAGAAAATAGCTACCTATAATAATGATAGTAATGGCCAATATTTTTTGAATTAAATGACGTTTTGATATTTTTTCTGTAACAATGTGTGGTAAAAATAACGTTAATAATAAGCCTATAGTGAAAGTAAAAACAGTCTGGTAGGTATTAACGATAAGAACAAGTGCTACAGGAACTGACAGCATTACAAAATTACTTATAAGATTGCCTAATACATAAGACAATTCTGTTGCCCCATTTAAAACAAAAATTTTTATTTTATTATTTTTTAATAATAAAATAAAATCTTCCTTATAATGTTTTTTAAATAAAAAAAATAATAACCCAACAATAAAAATCCCAATATGCTGATAAAAAAGTGAAGTAATAAAGGAACCATGGGAAATTGTAAATTCTTTGAATATAACATCGTTGAGAGCAAAGAATAAAGCAGCGAGTAAAATGTATCTCACCATTTCCCATTTTACTAAAATTTTCCTTTTCTCCTCTATATTAAAAGATAAAATAGTTGCACCCAACAAGATTATAATAGATGCAAAGATTTGAATTTTAGTTAATATTTCACCTAAAATTAAATAACTTAAAAAATAAGCAAAAACTGGAGAAACTTGGAAAAGTGCAACCACGATAGATGATTCTTCGTTTTTTAGTGATTTCAAATAAAAATATAAACCTAAGGCATTTAAAATTCCAGGAATAACGAATAATAAAATATTTTGATATTCAGAATATGAAATAATTTCATTGTATTTAATTGAAAATATAAACAATGCAAAAATTAATGAGAAAAAAGTTGAGAATAAAAAAACAGATTCCATTCCCCCTCGTTTGCTGTATCTCGAGAGTATATATTTATCAAAATGGGTGCTAATACTCCAAAAAACTGGAGCTAGTAATGCAATAAAAAACCATGTCATATAATTATGATTATATCACATTAAAGTTCAGGTTGTTGCATTGTGATACAATGTAGTCCCCCACCGCCATATATAATTTTTGAACAATCTATTTCTACTATTTTGTGATTTTTAAACAAAGACTTAATTATTTTTACTGCCTTTTTGTCATTTGGGTCATTAAATATTGGCATTAAAATAACAGAATTGCCAATATAAAAATTTGTATAAGAGACTGGAGCTTTTTCGCCATTATTATAATTCATATGGGGCATGGGTAATTTGATTATTTTAAATTTATTACCACCTTGATCTTTTACATTTTTTAATATTTTAAAATTATCATTTAAAATATTAAAATTTAAATCTTTTTTGTCATTTTCATAAGCACAAACAATTGTATCCGGGCTAACAAATCGAGCTATTTCATCAATATGTCCATCAGTATGATCATTAGTTAATCCATCTTTAAGCCAAATTATATTCTCTACCCCCAAATAAGCCTTTAGATAAATTTCAGTACGCCCTTTATCTAATTCATTGTTTCTATTTGGATTAAGAAGGCACTGTTCTGTGGTCATGAGTACCCCTTCACCATTAGACTCTATTGCTCCGCCTTCCAATACTATATCTGGTTTAAAAACTTTATATTTTATATCACTTATAATATTATTAAAAACAACATCATCTTTTAATAAATCTGTAAAAAAGGGATCATCTTTTTTCCCATAGGCATTATAGTTCCATTTTACAAACGCTAAATTGTCGCTTTTTTTATTTAATAAAGTTATAGGAGCATAATCTCTAACCCAAACATCAGCATATTCTTGTGTATAAAAAACTACATTATTTAAATTAACTCCAAAACTTTTTAGTAATATTTCTACTTTATTTTGAGTTTTAATATTTAAAACTATTAAGTTTACTTTTTCACTATCCTCTATTGCTTTTATAATCTGACAATATATTTTTTCTATATCAGAAACCATCCCTGGAAAAGTAGTGTCATCATATGGCCAAGCAAGCCAAACAGCGGAATGTTTTTCCCATTCTGCTGGCATATAAAAACCTAATTCTTTAGGAATTTCTATCATTTTTCTTTTTAATAATTTTATTTGTTATCAATTTATAAGTATCTACCCTTCTATTTCTTAAAAATCCCCAACCCTCTGAAATATATTCATTCATTGATAAATCTAAAGTAGCAACGATAGTTTCATCTTTTTTATTACTAGCTCTCTTGAGAATTTTACCAAACGCATCACAAATAAATGATTGACCCCAGAATCTTGATTTATCCTCAGTTCCAGTTCTATTGACTGCAATTACAGGCAAACTATTGGCAATTGCATGCCCACGCATAACCGTCTCCCATGCATCATGCCAATCTCCTTCTATTGGTTTTTCTCCAATTATATTTCCGATAGCTGTCGGATAGAAAATCATTTCTGTGCCAGAGAGTTTGGCCATACGAGCAGCTTCTGGGAACCATTGGTCAAAACATATTAATACTGAGTAAATAATATCTTTATGTTTAAATAATTGATAACCATTATTCCCTTCGGCAAAATAATCTTTCTCATAAAAACTTGGATCATGGGGAATATGAATTTTACGATATGTTGGCTGTATTTCCCCTTTTTCATTTATAACAACAACTGTATTGTAAAGTTTACCATTTTTAGCTTTTTCATAAATTGGTAAAATTATTGAACATTTATATTTCTTAGAAATATCCTTAAATGCCAAGGTAGATTCACCGGGTATAGTTTCAAGATAGCTTTCAATTTTAACATTTTTCTTATTTGGGAAATATGGTGTTTTATAAAGTTCTTGCAAGCAAATAATTTCAGCTCCTTTTTTCGCCGCATTTTCTACCATTTTTAAAGTTTTATTTAAATTTGATTTTAAGTTAGCTGAAACAGCACTCTGAACTAGTCCAACTGTGACCATTTTCTTTTTCATGTGATTTTAAAGCGGAACAAATTATTTTATGAAATGTGTCTGATTCAGGAGAATCACCTACTGGGTGGCTCTTCGTCCTCCTCCTTGATTCAGACTTTTTTGTTATTATAATTTGTATAGCTTATACTAAATTAAGCTGTATATTTTTCTATTAATCTATTTGCCTCTATTGGACTTTCAAGACACTCCATAAGAGCTTCAAGTATTAGTGGTACGACAATAGTTGCGTCTGACTCAATAACAAACATTGGAGTATCTTTGGTAAGTTTATCCCAAGTAATTTTTTCGTTTGGAGTAGCACCTGAGTATGAACCATATGAAGTTGTAGAATCAGAAATCTGACAAAAATATGCCCAAGGTTTTACATTGTCAATTTGCATATCGTATTTAAGTGATGGAACTACACAAATAGGAAAATCTCCTGAAATACCTCCTCCAATTTGAAAAAATCCAATTCCTTCACCCTCTGAAAGAGTTTGATATTGATCATAAAAAGCGGCCATATATTCAATACCAGATTTAACAATGTTTGGACTACATTCATTATTTTTTACATATGAAGCAAAAATATTTCCAAAGGTTGAATCTTCGTGCCCTGGAACAACGATTGGAATATTATTCTCAGCGGCTGCAAGCAACCAACATTCTTCTTTCTTTCCTTCGTGTTTTTCTTCTTCAACACTCTTTATTAAATCGTAAAAATATTCATGCCAAAATTTTCTTGTTCCTTCTTCTGTTGCTTTCTTCCAAGTAGGAACGATTTGCTGTTCAACTGCACGGAATGCTTCATCCTCTGGAATACTTGTGTCTGTCACTCGACGCATGCGGTCTTCTAAGATTTTTGTGTCATCTTCTTTTGTAAAATATCGATAATCCGGAAAATCTTTATAACTGTTGTGAGCAACAAGTCGGAAAAGTGATTCTTCTAAATTTGCACCTGTTACTGACATACCAGAGATAAGACCCTTACGAATTGCAGGAGCAAGTGTAATTCCAAGCTGAGCAGAAGACATTGCTCCACCAACAGCCCAAAACATTTTGCCGCCCTTTTCTACGTGCTTCCAATATGCGATTGTTGCATCGCGAGTAGCACGAGAGTTAAAATTTTTAAAATTTCTTAAAATAAATTCTAATGTTGGTAATTTTGTATCCATAATATTTTTCTAAATTATTAATTATTTTTATTATACCACTTGTAATTTTCAATACTAGAACCTAGAAACTAATTACTAGTCCCTAATTCATCTACCAGCCAAAAACTTTACCAATATCTTCTGGAGTATCACGTTTACGAGCAACAACAATATGACCATTTTCAACTATTATTTTCATTGGCCCTGCAAGTAGACAATGATGCATAACAAGTGCATCTTCATATGCTGCTGTATCCAATACTGCAATATACATTGGATGTCCATTGGCTTCATAATCAGGCAAAGTGACAAAACCTTCTGTTCCTCTATATACATCATCTGAATCACAGGTTGAACCAGCAAGCCATGTTTTAGTTAGATTTTTGTCTTGCTTAATGTTTACAGGAATTATAGCCCATTTTTGACCAATAGCCCAAGTATCACAAAGGTCATTCATAAAACTACCATCAATAACATACCATTTATTAGCATCAGCTTTTTTGTTATTAATTATTTTTGTATCAATAACTTTATAGATATTTATTTGAGCTGGGGCTACAATATAACGACCCCATTCACAAATTAAATTTGGATGAGGAACACCCCTTTTCTCAGATTCGGATTTGAGAACTTCAAAAATTTTTTCCATCAATTTATCAACTGGATAACTCTTTTTTCTCTCATAAGGAATAGGCATTCCTCCACCAATGTCGAGTGTATCAAGGGAAGGATTTTTTTCTTTTAATTTAAAATAAACGTCAAGTGCATATTTAATAGGTACTATAACATCAGATAATTTTTCTATTTGTGAACCAATATGATAGTGTAATATTTTAAGATTTTTAAAACTACCCATTTGTAAAATTTCCTTCGCAGAAAAACCAAAACGATCAATCGTTTTGTTCCAATAAGATTCAGCTTTTACAGGCATATCTAGACGAATACCAACGTCATAACGAGAGTGCTGGAGAAATGATAATTCATTAGGTGCCTCAATAATTGGAAAAATTTTAACTCCCCGATGTTGAAGTTCATCTATCAGATTCATATATTTATCTGTCTTTGGACCATTACAAAGAATGCGAATGTTTGGATTAAAAGATTCTTGCTCAAGCATTTTTTTTATAAGATATAAATCAGTATAGGAAGAAGTTTCAAGATGAGCACCTTCACCCACGAGTGCCATTATAGCTTCCTTATTCTGATTAACTTTCATTGGGAAATGATAGAAAAATTTACCCTTATAACCAATCTTTTTTGAATATGCTTGAGCAATATCAAGTAAGTCTTCAAGTCTTTCTTCAATAATAAAAGGCATGAAAATTTCGAGAGATGTCCCAAATTTTTCAGCTAAATACTTAACGTTGTAAATATTGTGTCCTTCTTTAATAATTAGATCTCCTTCTTTATTAAAATCAAAATATTGAGTATTGAAATCCTTAGAACCAATTTTCCATAGCTTTTTTCCAGCTTTAGAACTTTTATTCATCTCTTTATATCAGGTATCTGTACTTCGAGTTTACTCTCAGTATCTACGACCTGCAATAAGTAATAATAGTGACAATTGTATCAAAAACTCAATATTTGTAAAGATTTTAAATCCCTTCTTTTTTGAGTTGTTCTATAAGTTCTTTTTCACGACGTGAAAGTTTTGTCGGCATTTTAACTTGGATACGAATAATTATATCGCCACGGCCTCGAGTTGATGGTACACCCTTGCCTCGAACACGTAGTTGTTCATTGTGATTTATTCCTTCAGGAATTTTAATTTCAATGTTGTTACCTTCGAGTGTTTTTAAATTATAGGTTATTCCCAAAAGTGCGTCGGTTAATTTAATCGGTAAATCCATCGTTAAATTTAAACCATCACGCTTGTAAATATCATGAGTTTTAACTTTTACTTTTATATATAAATCGCCCGATTGGCCTCCTTGAATATCTTCCCCACCACCAGACATTTTTAGCATCTCCCCATTATTTATTCCGCTCGGAATATTTAATTCAACTTCATTTTGTTTTCGAACAACTCCAAGCCCTTTACAGTTTGAACATTTCTCTGATGGAATCTTACCAGACCCTAGACATTCTTCACAAGTTTTTGTTGTTTGAAATGAACCAAGAATTGATCGGCGGACTTCGTGAATCTTACCTTGACCATTACAAGTTTTACAAGTATTCATTTTGGTTCCAACTTTTCCTCCGGTACCTTTACAAATATCACAAGTTGATTGTTTGTTTAGCGATACACTTTTTTTAACTCCAAAAATAGATTCGGAAAATGTTAATTCAATTTCAGTTTGAATATCTCGGCCTTGACGAGAATTTTTTGTCCCCCTACCCATTCCGCCACCAAAAAAGTCACCAAAAATATCTCCAATATCTCCAATATCACCCATGTCAAAACCTTGTCCATTTTGAAAACCGGAAAAATCAAAACCTTCAAATCCACCACCGAATCCGCCTTGACCTCCATAATTTCCACCCCCCATAGGCCCATCGGCAGAACCGAATTGATCATAACGAGACCTCTTCCCGTCATCAGAAAGAACCTGGTAAGCTTCATTTACTTCTTTGAATTTTTTATCATCACCTTTATTTTTATCTGGGTGATGTTTGTGGGCAAGTTTATGAAATGCTTTTTTTAATTCATCTTTTGAAGCATTTTTTTGTACTCCCAATATTTCGTAATAATTTTTAGGCATAATTTATACACTTTAACATAATTTGTTAAAACATCGAAAACGAAGCAAGATTATTAAAATTATTCGCGCTTTACCCCAGAGGGGCCCTACGCGACTCATTATTTTAATAATCTTGCGAAGCATATTTCTATTTTTTACTTATTTCCCTTCTTCCTTTACTTCTGCGTCTTTTATTTCTTCACTTTGAGCTTCAGGTGTAGGATTTTGAGTAGTTCCAGCTTCTGTATTTGCTTTATTCATTATTTCACCTATTTTTGAAAGCTCAGCGGTTAAGGCTTCAAGTGAAGTTTTAATAGCACCAATATCCGAACCATCTTTGGCAGTTCTAACTTCTTTTATTTTATCTTCAACCAGTGTCTTAGTTTCTGTGGGAACTTTATCACCGTATTCTTTTAGAGATTTTTCAGCAGTGAATATCATCATCTCAGCAGTATTTTTCTCATCAGCTAATTCTTTTTTCTTAGCATCTTCTTCGGCATGAGCTTCAGCGTCTTCTTTCATTTTCTTTATATCAGCATCTGTAAGACCCGAACTTGCCTCAATACGAATTGATTGTTCTTTGCCGGAAGCTTTATCTTTTGCTTTTACATTCAAAATTCCATTTGCATCCACATCGAAAGTAACTTCAACCTGTGGCATACCTCGAGGAGCTGGTGGAATTCCATCTAAGATAAATCGTCCTAGTGATTTATTGTCACTTGCCATTGGACGCTCTCCTTGAGTGATATGAATTTCAACAGATGTCTGGTTATCAGCCGCAGTTGAGAAAACTTGAGATTTTGAACTTGGAATTGTTGTATTTCTTTCAACTAATTTAGTTGCAACACCTCCTAAAGTTTCAATACCAAGTGAAAGTGGAATAACATCAAGAAGAAGAACATCACGAACATCACCTTGCAAAACTCCAGCTTGTACAGCAGCACCAAGTGCGACAACTTCATCGGGATTGATTGAACGATTCGGTTCTTTGCCGAATAATTTCTTTACAGCTTCAACTATTGCAGGCATTCTAGTCTGACCACCAACCAAGATTATTTCATTTATTTCTTCCATTTTAAATGGAGAGGCTTTGATTGCTCTACTTGTAATTTCAATTGAGCGAGAAACATATTCGAGAGCTAAAGATTCAAGAGTTGCTCGAGTCATCTTCAAAAGTAAGTGTTTAGGGCCAGCAGCATCTGAAGTGATAAAGGGAATATTTATTTCTGATTCCATGGTAGTTGAGAGTTCATGTTTTGTTTTCTCAGCCGCTTCTTTTAAACGCTGAAGAGCAAGCATATCTTTTGTAACGTCAATACCTGATTCTTTTTTATATTCATCAGCAATCCACTTCACAACTTTTTGATCAATATCCTCACCGCCCATGTGTGAGTCACCGTCTGTTGATTTAACTTCAATAACATCGTCGCCAACCTCAAGAACTGAAACGTCAAATGTTCCACCTCCAAAGTCGTAAACAACTATTTTTTCATTTTTCTTATTATTAAATCCATACGCGAGTGCGGCTGCAGTAGGTTCATTGATAATTCTTTTTACATCAAGCCCTGCAATAACTCCAGCATCTTTTGTGGCTTTTCTTTGAGCATCGTTGAAATACGCAGGAACAGTAATAACCGCTTCTGTAATTTTTTCACCAAGTTTTGCTTCAACATCGGTTTTGATTTTACTCAAAATCATTGCGGAAATTTCTTCTGGGCGTAGCCATTGATCAGATATTTTTACTTCAACTCCACCAGTACCTCCTTTTTGAATTTTATATGGAATTGTTTTTTCATCTTTTTGAATTTCTGGGTCTTCATACAAGTGACCAATAAAACGTTTAATACCATAAACTGTGTTTTCAGGATTTGTAACTGCTTGACGTTTTGCAAGAAGACCCACCATTCTGTCGCCATTTTTTGTAACAGCAACAACCGATGGAGTTGTACGAGCTCCTTCAATATTTTCTATAATTTTTGGTTGCCCGCCTTCAATGATAGCCACTGCACTATTTGTTGTACCCAAGTCTATACCTATAATTTTTGACATATGTTTGATAGCGTAACAAATTATTTTATAAAAAAATGTCTGGCTCCTCGTCCTCCCTCATCCGAGGACTTTTTTTAGAATATAATTTGTGAA
>Ga0172379_10000860_pt1 | contig 68930 bp, 78 predicted proteins | sample GrowelOW334metaG_FD_119756 | JGI IMG/M metagenome (GOLD analysis project Ga0172379, IMG submission 119756) | Groundwater microbial communities from an aquifer near a municipal landfill in Southern Ontario, Canada - Groundwater well OW334 metaG | ecosystem: Environmental > Aquatic > Deep... | reverse complement strand
TATTATATCCACATCTATGTAATAATAGATTCCGCATTAAATAATCACATTCCGTGGTAGCTCAGCGGTAGAGCGATCGCCTGTTAAGCGATTGGTCGTAGGTTCGATCCCTACCCACGGAGCCTCAAAAATACCTTTATAAATCAAGGGTTATTTTTCTTACCTTTGTAGAAGTTCGAACCTAATTGACTTTAAATATAATTAGGGATAGTCTTAAAATAAATTAACCTAAATCAATTTTTATGGAAGAAAAAGTATTATTAAATGCGTCGGTTAGTCTTTTGGTTAAGGATAATCAAGTTCTTCTTAGTCTCAAAACTAAAAAGATTGGAGCTGGTTGTTGGAATGGTTACGGTGGTGGAATAGAAGAGGGAGAAACTCCAGTTCAAGCAGCAGTAAGAGAATTAAAAGAAGAATCATCGGTGGTCGCCTTAGCTGAAGATCTTGAAAAAATGGCAATCATGGATTTCCATAACAAGAAAAGTGACGGTACTACTTTTATCTGCAGGGTTTACTACTTTATTATAAGAAAATGGACAGGGGAAGCAAAAGAAATTAATGAAATGACAAATCCTACTTTCTTTGATAAAGATAATCTACCTTATGATAAGATGATGCCTGCTGATAAAGAATATTTTCTACTAATTTTGAACGGTAAAAAAGTTGTTGGAAAAGCAAAGTATGGTCCTTACCAAAAAGAATTATTGGAAGATGTCATCATTAAAGAAGTTGATTCGTTTCCAGAAGACTAAGACCTATTCAAAATGTTTAGGTCTTTTTTGTTTTTGTTTGACAATGTATCCATTTAAGATTAATCTAAAGAAAAAACATTCATTACTAAAAAAATAGCACCATGAAAAAGAAACCATACATTGGTATTACAGGGTTTATGTCTCCCGAAGAAGTATCAGATACTCTGAAGGGCATTAATTTTCAAAAGGCAAATCGATTGTTGATGGTTGGCGTTTTGGCAAGCTCAAAAAGCTTGAAGGGAATTACGAACAAGTGGCCTGGTCGTTATCCATCGATAAGTGAAATGGAGAATATTTTTCTCGACAATGAAAATTGTCTGAATTTGGTTCACTTTAACACCAAAGAGCCTGAAAATCTTTTGTCACAGTTGCTAGAAGTAACTGACTACTCAGGAGAAAACTTTAATGGATTCCAGCTTAATATTGCCTGGCCTTCAGTAAGGGTACTGGAAGCATACAAAAAATTTTACGAAAAAAAATGTATTGTACTTCAAATTGGCGGTGACGCTTTTAATGAAGTGTCTCATTCGCCTCAAAAACTGGCTGATAAGGTACATCGTGAATATGCCGACCTCATTGATTATGTCTTACTTGACCCAAGCGATGGTACAGGAAAACCATTTGACCCTATAATTGCGAAGAATTATTTGGAAGCATTAGGTGCTAAAAGAAATAACTTCGGTCTGGGTGTAGCAGGGGGATTGAGTCCGACAACACTGAATTTGGTTGAACCATTGGTAAAAGATTTCCCCGAACTTTGTATCGATGCAGAGGGAAGACTTCGTACAATAGAAGACGAACTGGATGTGCAAATAGCCATAGATTACGTTCAAAAATCTCTGAAATTATTTTCAGTATGAGTTTAATGTAATTTCAATAAACAACTCAATTTTTGGTAACAAAAAACAGGCTCGTTTAGCAGGAGTAAAAGACCCACATTATATGAAAGTGTTTGTGGGTCTTTATTATTTTCCTATAATACTCATTCGAACATCATCCCAAGTTCGCCCGCCTGCAACGATATACGTAGCATTTCGGGCAGGGAGCACTTTTTAAAACCATATTTTATAATGGTTATTTTTCGGACCAGCCTGCTCCCGACTATAGGAGGGCTGGCAGGGGTTAGTATTAGTTCGAACCTATTGACTTTATGATATCGTTTGCGATATAATACTGATATCATTATGAAAGAGACCCCTATGTAGATTCGTCTACATCGGGGGCTTTTTCTTTATATCTTGTTTGAGAATTTATGATAAAGATTGTTTAAGAATGTAATTTCTACATTTTTATTTCTCAATAAAAATGAACATTTATTTACATCTGGAGATAAAACTTTGTTTATGGAATTATTTTCTTTTAGAAATTCTACAAGGCACCCGAAGTCTCCATCTCCTGTAACTAGGATACATTTATCAAATGATTTAGTATAAAAATCTGAAACAGTTTTTAAAACAAGTTCTGCGTCACAATTGCCTTTAATTTTTTCTCCAACAGAAACGGTTTGTTTAAAAACTAAAATATAACCACAACTTTGTAGATATTCATAGAACTTTACCCTATCAGGTACAAGTCCAATAAATAAATAGATATTATTTGCGTTATATTTTTGTCTGAGCCAACCTCTAAACTTTTTATAATCAATATTAAAACCTAGTTCTTGGGCGGAACGATATAAATTATTTCCATCTATATAGACATTGGTTTTCATAATTTTTATTATATCACATGATGTTAATTACCTAATATACTCATTCGAACCCTAAAGGACCGTCTACAGGTGTCCATCATTATCGATGGACCTGCGTTTTAAACAGATTGGTTACAATCTAATAAAACGGGAGCATCATCCCAAGTTCGGAGCAAAATTTTAAACCATATTTTACAATGGTTGTTTTTCGGAGGCTAGTAGAAGTTCGAACCTAAAATGATAATTATAGTCAAAAACGTGAAAAACATTAAAAAATTAACTATTTTCACGGTTTTCTTGCTAAAATCGTGAAAAAGACTATAATATTAACATATGGTAAAAGTATTAAGTGTATATAATAAAATAAATTTATTGAGAGAGCGTTATTATAAAGCTTCTATGGGTAAGGATTCACTTATAAAACTTATTAGTGAAGCAGAAGTTGCTGAGCAAGTTTATAATTCGAATGCAATTGAAAACAGCACACTTACTTTAGAAGAAACAGAAAAAATACTTTTACAGATTGATCTTGATAGATTTATTAGTGAGCGTGAAATTTTTGAAGCAAAAAATCTTGCGAGAGTTGTATCTTATCTTGATAAAAGAGCTAAGGAACAAGAATTAAACCTTGGTGTAATTTTATCTCTTCATAAAATGCTTATTTCAAATATTCGAGATGATATTGCTGGAAGATTTAGAAAAACAGGTGAATATGTCAGAGTTGGAAGTCACATTGCCCCTAAGCCAGAAGAAGTAATTGATCGACTCGAGAAAATGATAAATGAATATAATGCAAGTGGTCATGAAAATATTATACAACGTATAGCGAAACTTCATTTGGTTTTTGAATACACACACCCATTTTGTGATGGGAATGGACGTATTGGAAGAGTATTAAATAATTATCTTCTTATTAGAGAAGGATTTGTACCAATTAACATTAAATTTATTGATCGCAAAAAATACTATGATGCATTTAAGGAATTTGATGAGAAGGGTAAGACTAAAATAATGGAAGAAATTGTTGCTAGATCACTTACAAATAGTTATCACAAACGTTTAGCATATCTAGATGGTAAAAAGATTATTCCGTTAGTTGAATATGCAAAAAAGAATAAAATATCACATTCAAATCTTATCAACAAGGCAACTCGTCAAACCATTGAAGCATTTTTTGAAAAAGGAATTTGGAAGATAGGAGTTTAGCGACAATATTACAACACTTACGATATATTTTTTTATATCTTTTAATATTTCCATTTGAACATCGTCCCAAGTTTGGAGACTGTCAAACTCATATGTATTTTGTGAGCTTTATATAGAGGTTACGAACTGTGATATAATATGATTATGCAAAAAATAGCCACAAAAGTTTTTATTTACTCGTCAATTGTTTTTGGAATTATTGGTATTTTGATTGTTATTACAGCCTCTGGGCCAGATATGCCAGACTCAAAAACAACACAGATATTGATGAAACTCTTGTTTGCAACGGTTTTTATTATATTGCCTTCATTTGCTTTGAGTATCGCTAGTAAATATTTAAACGATAGATCTTAATTCTTTTTTCGATTTAGTTCATTCACTAAAACGAGCTTTTCTTCCCTTTGTGTAAATATGTTTAGTATAAGTTCGAACCTATGATAAAATAAATTTATGGAATTACATATCTGGGAAATAATTAAAGCGATAATCTTAGGGGTAGTGGAAGGATTTACAGAATTTTTACCAATTTCCTCTACTGGGCATCTTATCCTTGTGAATCAATTTTTATCTTTTAGTGAAGATTTTACAGTGTTGTTTGATATAGTTATTCAACTCGGAGCCATCTTGGCTGTTTTAGTTTATTTTATCAAAAAACTATGGCCTTTTACAAAAGATAAAATAAAAAATAAAGAAACTTTAAATATTTGGTACAAGACTATAGTTGGGGTGATACCGGCAATATTACTTGGGGCCATATTTGCTAGTTTTATTGAAGAAAAATTATTTAATCCGTGGGTAGTAGCAATATCTCTACTTGTTGGTGGTTTGATTATTATTTTAATTGAAAATAAAAATAAAATAGCTAAAATTATTTCGATCGGTGACTTGAGTTATAAAACCGCATTTTTTGTTGGATTAATTCAATGTCTATCTATGATCCCTGGAGTTTCAAGATCAGCTGGAACAATAATGGGAGGTATGATTTTAGGAGCTTCCAGAGCAGTTGCCACGGAGTTTTCTTTCTTTTTAGCTATTCCAACAATGTTTGCTGCTTCGGCATATAGTCTATTAAAATACAAAGGAGTACTTAATTTCGAACAGTTAGTTGTTTTAATGATTGGTTTTATTGTCTCTTTTTTTGTAGCGCTCATTATAGTAAAATTCTTAATTAATTTTGTTCAGAAACATAATTTTAAGATTTTTGGTTATTATCGAATAATACTTGGGATAATAATAATTCTATATTTCTTGATAAAATAACTATTTGAATATTAGTCCCAATTTTGAGCAAGATCGGTCGAGAAATAGTTTTCTAAGTATATTTAAAATAGTGTGCTATACTGAGATTGTGTAAAGACACATGAACCACGTCGAAGTTTCAAGTAAAAAAATAATCAATCTGCCTGCCCTCGTGTACTCGGGAGCAGGCGGGAAAAATCATATGATGACAGGAACAATCAAAACTCTTACAGATAAAGGATTTGGATTTATTGCTCGCGAAGGTGAAGCAAAGGATTTATTCTTCCATTCTAAAGAACTAGTTGGTGTTACATTTGACGAACTTCAGACAGGAGATACAGTTTCTTTTGAAGTTGTACAAAGTGAAAAAGGTCCAGCTGCTACAAAAGTATCACGCGCATAATTGCGTACTTACTCACAAAACACCCTCGTTGCCATTAGTAACGAGGGTGTTTTGTTTTTTTGAAGATTGGATTTAATTATTAATTTAATGTATACTATACAAAGTAATTTATTAATAATAAGCCGCCTTCGCACTTAGCTATGGCGAGCCAAAGAAATATATATGGCAAAAAGAGCAACATCATTACATCCTCATAAAAAATCACGTCATTCTCCCAAAACAGCAAAAAGACTTTCCGTCAAGCAGGTTATGCTGAAGAATAAGACAGATAAGAAAAAGTCAGTCGCAAAAAGAGCAAAATAGTCTATATAAAACCCCAGAAATGGGGTTTTATCATGGTTCTTGACAGATATTGTTATTAGTTATATACTTATATAGTAAGTTGTATTCTCATTGGTTTTCTTGCGCAACATAGATTGTGCCTTTATATATAGCCTATCCTCTTGGAAAGTCTTTATGGAAATCAGGGGAGGGCTCTAGTCGTCTTACTTTAATTTTTATAGACTAGGAAAAAAATATGTATAAACAAAATAGCCGAAGCGCAAGCTCCGGCAGACCCGCTTCGCGTTTCGCAGGTAAGGGTAAACCATCATTAGGTGGTGGTAATAGATTTCGAGGGGCAAGACCTCAGTTTCAAAACAGTCGGGGCAAATCACGTGGGCGTTTTGGTGGTGGAAGTACAATAAGTCATTCAAGATTTATTTGTAAAGCAGATCCAATAATTGAGTCAGCTCCGTATATTCCAGTAAATAAATTTGCAGATTTTAAAATTAATACTATTTTAAAAGATAACATTATAAAAAAGGGTTATGTGAATCCTACTCCTATTCAGGATAGTGCTATTCCTTTTGTCTTAAAAGGACGTGATGTTGTTGGTATTGCAAATACAGGTACTGGTAAAACCGCGGCATTTTTAATTCCACTTCTTGATAAAATTATAAATAATCCTCATGAAAAAGTTTTAGTTATAGTTCCAACTCGAGAATTAGCATTGCAAATAAATCAAGAATTAATAGAATTTCGTAATGAACTTAGAATTTTTTCTGTTTGTTGCGTTGGAGGAGTAGGAATTTATGGCCAAATTTCAAGTCTTCGTCGTCAAAACAATTTCATAATTGGAACACCTGGACGACTACGTGATTTAGTTGATCGTAAAGCGATTCATTTACCTGAATTTAAAACCATTGTTTTAGATGAGGCAGACAGAATGCTTGATATGGGATTTGTGAATGATATGAGATTTTTAATGAATAATATGGCTCCAAACAGGCAGACATTATTTTTCTCGGCAACTATCACAAGTGAAATTGATAAATTGATAAAAGAATTTTTAAATAACCCAGAAATGATTTCAGTCAAAACAGGGGATACGGCTCGCAATGTTGATCAAGATATTGTCCGCGTTCCTCATGGAGGAGACAAGATTGAACACTTACATAATTTGTTATCAAAAAAAGAATTTTCAAAAGTTTTAATTTTTGGAAGAACAAAGCATGGAGTTGAAAAACTTTGTCAGACTTTAGTTAAGAATGGTTTTAAAGCTGAATCTATACATGGAGATAAAAATCAATCTCGTCGTCAAAGTGCACTGAAAGCATTTCGTGATAATCATAGTCAAATACTCGTAGCGACAGATGTTGCCGCTCGAGGTCTTGATATTCCAAATGTGACTCATGTGATAAACTTTGAAGTCCCTGCTACTTATGAAGACTACGTTCACCGCATTGGTAGAACTGGTCGTGGCAACCAAGTAGGAATTGCTTTAACTTTTGTATAATATTTTGTTATAATTAAGGTTATGGAAAATATTAAATTTATATTATCTTCAATCGTTATTATTGGTTTACTTGGTGCGTCTGGTTATTGGGCTTTTTCTACAATAGAATCAGGAAGTACTCATGTCAATAATCAAAAACAAAAAGAATTGGAAAATAAAAATGATGAGCTTAGTAAAGAAATAATTCAACTTAAGAAAGATATAAGTCTTTTACAAGGAGAGAAAGAATTTCAAGCACAAAAAGAAAAAGATATTATTGAAGTTAAAACTCCAGAACCAACTACGGCTCTCCCTACTACACCTAAAGTAGTTGTTTCAAAAAATCAAACCTTAATAAATGAATTACAGAAGCTTGTAGATGGGAATATTTATTTAAAATTAAAATCCCAAGGTCCAGCTGTTGGTACTATCCAAAAATTCTTAAATGTATATAACAAAACTTCAAACAAAGTTGATAATGATTACGGGGCAAGTACTGTAACGGCAGTGAAGAATTTTCAGAAGGCTCAAGGCTTAACGGCAGATGGAGAAACTGGTCCTAATACATATAAAAAGATGATTACTTGGTTAAAAAATCATTAATCATTCTTGATCGTATTTTTCTAAGTAAGTTGTGAGTTGTCTATTTACTTTTATAAAAGTAGCTCTTCTTGGAAATTCTTTTAATCTTCTTGCTCCAATATAAGTACCTGTGCTACGGAGCGAGCCAAATAAATCTTGGATAAAATTTTCAATCGGTCCTTTGTATGGCATAAGGACATACCGGCCTTCAGAAGCTCGATAATCTGATTTCTTCCCATAATAATCAAGTAGAGCTTTATTGGAAGAAGATCCAAAATATTCTTTATATTGTTTACCATCTTTTTCAACAAGTTTTCCTTCACTTTCATCAAATCCTGAAAACATTGATCCGAACATATTAAAATCTGCGCCGGCACAAAAAGCTTTTGCTATACAAGAAGGGTATTGTTGGCCACCATCAGCAATAACTAAACCAAAACCACCTTTACCATTTGAAATTCCATGAGCAGCGTCAGCACACTCTATAACAGCCGAAAGTTGAGGATACCCAACTCCGGTCATCCTTCTTGTGGTGCAAGCAGAGCCTGGGCCAATACCAACTTTTACAATATCTGCACCAGAGAGAATAATCTCCTCGGTCATTTCATTGGTAACCACGTTTCCAGCTATAATTATATGTTTCGGACAAAGACTGCGGACTAATTTAATTGTTTCTAAAAATCTTTCCAAATATCCATTTGGAACATCAATACAGATAAAAGAAAAATTATCTAATAAATTCAAATTAATCATCTCTTTAAGTTTGGAAATATCTTCATCTCTTATCCCTAGTGTATAGACTATATAATCTGGATTATTAAAATCTTTAAAAAATTCTCTGTAATCATCTATCGAATAGTATTTATGGAAAGTAGTTATCATTTTTTGTTTTGATAAAACCTTCGCCATTTCAAAAGTTCCACAGGTGGCCATATTGGCAGTCATGATCGGTATACCTTGCCAAGTTTTTTGGGTATGATAAAAACTAAATTTACGTTCCAATATAACATCTTTTCTTGATGTTAAAGTACTTCGTTTAGGTCGAAGCAGTACGTCTGCATAATCTAATTTTACATCTTCATCTATTCTCATATAATACTAATATTATCATAATTTTATTTTAGATACTATTTTAAAGTTCATAATATTATGATATTATACTAAGTATCATGAATAATATGCCAATTTTACTAGCTGTTTTTCCTTTCATTGTTTTTCTATTTTTATTGTTAGTAAAGAAAACTCCATTACTTTTAACCTCTATTATTACTCTTGCTTTATATACAATTTTGGCAATTTTTTATTGGCAAATATTTCCATCTTTTTTATATGCATCATATGGGAAAGGATTTTTTGTTGCATTTGATATATTTATAATAATTTTTGGAGCGATATTTTTTCTGGAGATATTGAAAGATTTAAAAATAATTAATAATATATCTTATTATTTAGGGAGCTTATCAAAGGATTACAGAATTCAGATAATTCTTATTGCTTGGTTCTTAGAATGTTTTATCGAAGGGACAGCAGGGTTTGGAACTCCAGCTGCAATAGCTGTTCCTATATTGATTGGATTAGGGTTAACTCCCATAAAAGCACTTGTTGTGGGTCTTTTAGGTAATAGTACTCCTGGGGTTTTCGGTGCTGCAGGAACTCCTATTAAAATGGGATTTGTGGGTCTTAATACGACGTTAGTGCCTCTATATGCGGCCTTACTAAACTGTGTTGGTTTTATTGTTCCTATTTTTATGCTTTGGATTATTACCCAAGGTAGACCAAATAGAAAAAAAGAATTTTTTGATGCTTTACCTTTTGCAATATTTTCAGGATTAATATTTGTTGTACCTTCTCTTGTTTTTCTTTTATTAGGTCAAGAATTTCCATCTATACTAGGTTCACTTTTTGGAATGATAGTAATTATTTTTTCAATTAAAATGAAATTTTTAGTTCCGAAAGAAAACTTGGATCTTTCCACTATAAAAGGAGAAAAATCATCAATGTCATCTATTAAAGCTTTTCTGCCCTATATTATTTTAATTTCTTTGTTAATTCTAGGGAAAATATTTTTAAGTAAAATGGGAATAACTTTATCTTTAGGATTTAAACATATTTTTAATTTATTTAATCCAGGATTTATTTTTATAGCTTCAGGTCTTTTAGTTATCTTGATTTGGCAAGAAAAAGAAAGAGTTTTTTTGAGCTCAGTTAAAAAAGCTTTTAAAGGAGCTATACATCCATTTATAGTTGTTTTTTCAATGTTAGCGATGGTTCAAATTATGATAAATTCCGGGAATAATTATTCAGGATTACTTTCGGCAATTACTTTAATGACAGAAGGTTTTGAAACGTCACTACTTCCATTTTTCACTCCATTTATTGGTGCTTTTGGAGCATTTATGACAGGCAGTGTCACTGTTTCCAATATTATGTTTGGTCATTTATTTAGTAATGCTGCGACAAATCTTTTTATGAATCCTAGTATAATTTTATCCCTTGGAGTTGTTGGGGCAGCTGCTGGAAACATGATAGCTCTTGCAGATATTTTAACTGCAGAGGCTGTAACCGGGATGAAAAATTCAGAAGTTAAAGTATTAAAAGGCGTTATTGTTCCATGTTTAATTTATTTGTCGATTATTGGAATTATAGGAATTATAGTTTTAGGATGATATAATCATAATTATATGAGAAAAATACTTAATGCAATTCATAAAGTTTTTGATGAGATAGAAGATAAAGCCAGAATAGAATTAGTTCATCACCCAATAATTTATGCATTTATTGGAAGTGTTGGGATAGTTTCAATATGGCGGGGTATCTGGCATATTTCTGATGATTGGGGGATATCTGGTTTAACTTCTTTAATTTTTGGTTTATTTATTACTATTTTAACTGGACTGTTTGTTTCTTTTTTTATTGGAGAAAATATTATTATCTCTGGGCTCAATAAGGAAAAAAGGATTGACGAAAAAACTGAAAAAGAAATTAACGAAGAAAGTCATGTGTTAATTAAGATTCAAAAAGATATTAAGGATATTAAAGATATTTTAAATAAAAATAAATAATTTTTATTTATTGAAAGGTATTTCTATAAAAAAAGTTACACCTTCATTTAATCCATTTGATTTAGCGTAAATTTTTCCATTGTGTCTTTTTATTATTTGTCTAGATAAATACAATCTTAAACCAATTCCATCTGTATTCATGAGTTTGGCTATCTTATTTCTATAAAATTTTGAAAAAATCATAAATTTATCATAATAACTAAGCCCGATTCCATCATCACTTATATATAATATGAGTTTATTTGAATCAGATATACAGTCAATTATGATTCTTCCATTTTGTTTTGTGTAATTAACAGCGTTTTCTAAAACAGTATCAATAACGAACGAAATTTTATTTAAATCAATTGTTAAAAGTGGGATGTCCTTAAGTTCTGAAAATTGAAAATTTATATTTTTCTTATTAATTTTATCTCGATATTTTTTTATTGATTTTTCTAAAATTTCTCTTATGGAGATAGCTTCAAAAAAATACCCAGAGGTATTTTTAACATCCTTAATACCGATTAAAATATCGACGATACTCAATATTTTGTTTGCGCTGTTGTTTATATTTTGTAAATATAAATGTTTTTCATTTTGAGGAATATTTTTTTCTAGTTCCTTACTATGCCATATGATATTTGTGAGAGGAGTACGAAAAGCATGATTGAATATTAAAATTATTTCTTCCTCGAAATTATTTTCTTTTATGATGAAATATATATATCTAAGGCAAATATATAAAATACTAACAAAGAAAATAGTTGGAATAATCCAAGTGGGGATGTTATAAGATACAGTGATCTTATTATTAATCGTGATAAGTATAAAAATTGAAATTATATATATAATAATAAACGCAACTTTAAGTATTTTTAAAATTTTACTCATATTTATATTGTAACTTATTTATCTGAAGGTAAACAGGGTATTAGTCCCATTACCAAGATATCATTAATTTTGGTATAATCAATATATGTATATTAAGGTTAGAGTAATAGCTGGAGCAAAGAAAGAGTCTGTAAAACAGAAAAATGAAGACACTTACCTTGTTTCGGTTCGTGAACCAGCAGAAAGAAATCTAGCCAATAAAAAGGTATGTGAGTTAATATCATCTTTATTTAAAATATCAGTAAAAAATACTCGTATAATAAGTGGGCATCAGAGCCCAAGTAAAATATTATCAATTAATTTACCTAAAAATTTGGTATAATAAATATATTATCAATTAAGCCTAAATAAATTATGAACATAAATATAAAAGCAACCAATATGGAGTTAACTGAAGCTATTAGCGATTATGTGAATAAGCGTTTATCTGGGATTAAAAAGTTTGTTAAAGATGGAGAAATGATTTCCTTTGTAGAAGTAGGTAAAACAACTAACCATCATAAACAAGGTGATGTTTTTCGTGCGGAATTTAATATAGAGATTACTGGTACCAAATTTTATACTTTTTCTGAAAAGAATGATCTATACAGTGCGATAGATGATGCAAAAGAAGAAATAGTTCGACAAATAATAAATAATAAAGATCGCAAAAAAACACTTTTTAAAAGAGGAGCAATTAGTATTAAAAAAATGTTAAAGGGTATTTCAAAAAGAAATCCTTTTACTTCAAAATATTAATTTTGTCTCAAAAAATCTGTGTAATTAATCTCCTTTTTACCTTCAGGAGTTACTCTTTTTATTATAAATAAATTGTTTTCATAAACAGCTTTATTTATTTTGATGCGTATTTTTTTGTCTTTTTTTATTATAAAAAAATATGTACCAGGCCAGCCATAAAAAGCACGGTATTTATTGTAATTTTCTTTTTGATCACCATTTATATTAATTTCTCCATCTTCTTTTCTAATTTTTGAACAATATGTTGCGTGGGATTCATTTTGTAGTTTTGAAGTTAATTCATTGTTTATAATTTTAGGAATAATCTCACACAATAAATCACCACCCAAAATAATTAGTTTGTCTTTTAGTTCATCTTTATTCTCATCTATATCAATGTTGATTTCTTTTTCTATTAAGATTGGGCCACTATCTAATTTGAATTCCATCTGTTGGATGCTCACGCCGGTGATAATATCCCCATTTAAAAGTGATGCCTCCAAAGGAGAAGCACCTCGGTATTTAGGCAGTAATGAATAGTGGATATTGATAGTCCCGAGTGTTGGAATTTTAATAATTTTTTCGGGTAATATTTTTCCATAAGCAACAACGATTGATAAATTAATATTTAATTTATCAAACATATCAATAAAATCTTGATTTACTTTTTCAGGTTTTAAACATTTTATATTGTGTTCTTTTGCCCAGAGACTGACAGGGGATTCATGCATACTTAAGCCACGTCCTCTCTTTTTGTCAGGAGAAGTGATAATTATAGATGGTATATACCCATTTTCCTTCAATATCTCCAATGTTTTACTTGATATTAATGGGGTACCCCAAAATGCAAAATTAAATTTTTCCATATTATTCCGTAAAAAATTCTTTCAAATCTTTTGCTTTATCTATAAAAAGTATTCCTTCTAGGTGATCTGTTTCGTGTTGAAAAATATGAGCAAGTAGCCCGTTACCACTTTTTGTAAACTTTTCACCTTTTTCATTGTATGCTTCAACTGTTGCTTTGGTTGCACGACGAACTTTGCCATAAATCGGTCGAACTGAAAGGCAACCTTCTGACATTAATTTTTTATCTTTAGAAATTTTTTTTAATATTGGATTAATAAAAACTAAATCAGGTTGGCGAATTTTTTTATATAAATCTCCATCCATTGAACCCTTACCTCTAATAAAATCTTCATCAAAAATTCTTCCAGAAACAATAAAAATACGAAGAGAGGCACCTATTTGAGGTGCAGCAATTGCCACTCCATCATCTTGAGAATGAAGAGCCTCTGACATTTGGGATAAAAGTTTTTTTATTTTAGGTTTTTTTATATCATCAATAGGAACTTCTACTGCTTTTTTGCGTAAAACTTTATCACCATTTTGAACAATTATAACCATAAAATTTTATTTTATATTTTTTATATATTCTAACAATTTTGGCAATTTTACTGTTTCTTGAGATCTGTTGCTCATATCACGGAATATTACAGAATTTTCCAATGCTTCTTTTTGGCCAAAAATTATTGCATATTCCATACCAAGTTTTTCAGCAATTGCCAATTGAGCACCTAAGTTATCTTTTGAAATAGATTGAGCAATAGAAATTTTACCCTTTCGAAGTATTTCTATAACATTTAATGATTTTAATTTGGCATCAAAACCAAGCTGGATAAAATATATTTTTGGCTTTTTAATTATCCTTGGAGAAAGTTTAGCAAACCAAGGTGATTCCACAATTCTATCTACTCCAATTGAAATACCGACAGCTGGAATATCTTTTTTACTTCCAAGTTGTTTGCCTAAGTAATCATATCTTCCCCCTCCAGTTATAGTAACTTTTTTACCTGTTTCTGGATCTTCTTGCATTATCTCAATAACAGTTCTTGTGTAATATGAAAGTCCTCGTACTAAACATTTGTTTATAGAATATGGTATTTCCATTTGCTCTAAATATTCTAGTACTTCTTTAAAATGTTTTTTACATAGAGGGCAAAGATGAGAAAGAGTTTCAGGGGCGTTTTGATTTAATTCAATTGTTTTTTCTTCTTTTGAGTCAAGAATACGAAGGGGATTTGTTTTTAATCTTTCACGATCAATCGCAGGAAGGATATTAATATTCTTTTTATAATAAGAAACTAATTCTTTTATGTATGATGAACGACACTCTTTATCCCCAATAGAATTTATATCAACAGAAAGATTTGTGGCACCAGCTTCAGATAATATAGTCCATGCAGTTTTAATAACAAGAGCATCAAGAATACTTTTTTCACTACCTATAACATCCATATCAAATTGCCAGAATTGACGATATCTACCTTTTTGAGGATTGTCATGACGAAAGACTGGACCATAACTATAAAGCATAACTGGTTGTGGAAGAGCTTGCATTCCATGTTCTATATAACTTCGCATTATTCCCGCTGTATGTTCAGGACGAAGAGCAAGATGATCTCCGCCTTTTGTTTTTAGAGTATACATTTCTTTATCAACAATATCAGTACCTATTCCAATAGAGGAAGTGAATACTTCCTCACTTTCCACCATAGGTGTCTCTATTGGTTTGAATCCATAATAGACTGCAATTTCTTGAGCTTTTTCAAAAAACCCTTGAAATTGATAATATTGACCATCAATGATATCTCTCATTCCTTTAACTGATGACATGGGTCCTTTATTTGTTTTTTTCTTTTCCATAAAAATTATTTTGATTCTTTAAAATAACCTGGTAAATATGAAATTTCTTTAAAGGGTAAAAGACGAAGATAGGCTCTACCGATTATTAATTTATTAGTTAATTTAATTGGTGATGATTCTGCCCAAGTACGAGAATCAGAACTTCTATTTCGATTGTCTCCCATTACAAAGTATTCACTATCTATTGTTTTATAAGAATAATTTGAATTAAATTTTTCATCGATATATGGTTCATCGAGAGTAAAACCCTCTGGGTTTTCTTTGTTTTTTATGGTTACTTCACCATTATTGATTAGTATTTCTTCGTTTGGCATACCAATAATTCTTTTAATAAAAAATCTTTTAGTATCACCTGGATAACGGAAAATTATAACATCACCTCGATTAGGATTTCCTATTATGTAGGATAATTCATCTACTATCAAATATTCACCGTCATGAAAAGTAGGGAACATTGATTCTCCGCTTACAATAAATGGTTGAGCAATAAACATTCGGATTGGGATAACGATAACAAGTGCTATCGCCGCAAACTTTATAAGATCCCAAAAACTTTCGAGCCCCTTTTTAAATTTTGATTTATTAACTTCATTGATAATTTGATTATTATTGTTTTCCATATAGACATTATTTTATCACACAAATAGTATTGACATAATAGGGGATAATGTGTTTTATTTATGTATTTCAATTATTTGTAATTTTTGTTATTATGTTTTAATGATATTAATAGTTGGATTGGGTAATCCAGGAGAAGAATATAAAATTTCAAGACATAATACAGGAAGAATTATTTTAGAAAATATTGCAGATAGTAATAATTTTTCTGAATGGAAAAATAATATGAAATTAAAATCACTTTGTACCAAGGGTGAAATTGGAAGTGAAAAATTTGACTTCATGTTACCTCAAACTTTTATGAATAATTCAGGTACAGCTGTTTTTGGAATTATTGATAATCCTAAAAAATTAAAAAATTTAGTTGTCATTTACGATGACATTGATTTACCACTTGGCAGTTTAAAAATTTCTTTTAATCGTTCATCAGGTGGGCACAATGGACTTGAATCAATAATTAAGAAAGTTAAATCTCGTGAGTTTATGAGAATTCGCATAGGAATATCACCGACGACACCATCAGGTAAAATTCGGAAACCAAAAGGGGAAGAGGCAATTCTAAAATTCTTGTTAGGAAAATTTAAAGAAGATGAATTGAAAGAAATAAAAAAGATTTCAAAAAAAGTTACAGAAATTATTGAGATGATATCAGCAGAAGGAAAAGAAAAAGCAATGAGTGTGTTTAATTAGGTTCTAGTAATTAGTTTCTAGTGGTTAGTCAAAAGGCCAGTCGACGAAGTCGACTGGCCTTTTGTATTTTTTCTAGAACCTATAAACTAATTACTAGAACTTGTTTTAGTATCTTCTAAGTAAACTAAAGTCATTCTTTGATCTTTTGGTTCAAATAATGTTACTTGGAAATTATAAGTTTTACCAAGTTCAAGAGCTTTCTTTAGTTTTTCTTCAGAACCAAATCCTGAATTGTGGGCAAGACCAGCAACACCTTGTTTGATTGAGATAAGAGCACCGTGCTTGTTGAATTTAATAACAACTCCTGAGACTATATCACCCTTCTTTAGAGTATTTTCAAATTCTTTCCATGGATTTTCTTTCAAAGCTTTAACTGAGAGAGAAATTTTACCGTCTTTGATTTCAATTATTTTTGCTTTAACTTTATCGCCAACTTTAAACATTGTTCTAGGATCTTCAACTAGACCCCAATCAATTTCAGAGATGTGGACAAGACCTTCAAGACCTTCTTCAACTTTTAGGAAAATACCGAAGTCAACAATTCCTGCCACAGTGCATTCGAGTTCATCACCAACTGTGTATTTACCAACGATTTCTTGCCTTTCTTCTGGATTATTATCTTTTTCAGAGAAGATTAGTTTTCCTTCTTTTGGAAGAGCTGAGATCATAACAACATTTATTCGTTTGCCGATGAGCATTTTTAATGCTTTTAATATTTTATCCTTATCAGAATCTTCAACTCGTGGGTAGTGCTCACTCTTAAGCTGACTTGCGGGTAAGAAACCAGCGATTCCTTGCCATTCAAGAATAAGTCCACCTTTGTTTGCTTCCTTGATTGTAAGCTCAAGAGTCATTTTTGATTTGATAGCTTTCTCAGCCTCACTCCAAATAAGAGCTTGTTTTGCTTCTTTCAAAGATAATTCAATGTAACCTTCTTCATTGTCAGTTCCGACTACTTTTGCTTTAACAACATCACCAATGTTTATTTTTTTGATAATATCTTTAGCATTAATAAATTCACGTCCATAAATAATACCTGTTCCAAATGGAGTAAGGTCTATATAAACGGATGATTTCTGAATTGAAATCACTGGGCCTTCAATAAGAACATCAACTTGTGGTGGAAGTTCTACTTTATCCAACATTTTACCAATACTTGAAAGTTCTATCTTTGCATGTTCTGCAATACTTTCTATAACATCTTCATTTTCTTTTTTCATATTTATAATTTAGTACTAAAAAAACCGCGTCTCGCGGCACAGTTGAAGATCTCTTTGTTTACAAAACTAAACACAAAAAGGGGTAACCTTCAAACCGAGCTTATAATACGATTAATATACTATATATTGATATATTTTGCAACAAATTGAACTATAATAATTTATGTCGAAATTGACGATTCAGTTCTACTGAAGTATAATTAACACATTAACAATTAAAAAATAACTATGGAAAAATATAAAATACAAAGTGCTGAAATCAAAAAAGATGAACCTGCAGTAGAAAGCCAGCTTTCTTTAGAAGAAGCTCATGATTTAGCTAATATGATGAGAGCAAAGATAGGAGTTTCACCTTCTAGTACTAGTAGAATAGAGTCCAAAGAAGGAGAACCATATAGAACTGAAAGAGGAGAAATTCGTTATGAAGAAAATAGGAAAGGAAGGGAAGTGCATAAAGAAGATTATGAAGAAGCTCTAAAATCATTAGAAGAATTAGAGAAACTCGCAGATGAAGAAAAACCTAGCAAAGAAGCATTATATAAGGCAGCTAGAATTATCCAAGCTGGTGGACAAATATTGTTTGGATCACTTGGTGCTGCGGGTGTTGTTCTTTCTGGTTCTCCAAAACAAATGAGCCAGTTGTTTGATAGCTTAAAAGCAAGTCGTAATCAATTGATTGATGATAAGAAAAAATGGAGTGATTTAATAAAAGCGGGAGACAAATTTGGCAAGAATGAAGGTAAGTAGTTAATAGTTATAAAAAGTGGGTAAAATTACCCACTTTTTTGTATTTAATTAATATTTTTACTTTGTTTTTTTATATAAATTTGATATAATATACTTATGATTATCACATATTTAGGTAAGCAGTTTTTCAAGATTCAACAAGGCAGTTTGACTGTAGCCTTTAATCCTATTAGTAAAGATTCTAAATTTGGAGCTAAGGTTTCTCGGTTTGGTTCAGACATGGCACTTTCTACAACTAATCATCCAGACTATAATGGTTTCGATATGGTCTCACATGGGGAAACTGTTCCTTTTGAAATCAATAGTCCTGGGGATTATGAGATTAAAGATATTTTTATAAAAGGAATAATGACCAATACTCTAATTGGTGGAAAAAAATATATTAATACGATATATTCTCTTTCCATTGAAAATATTTCAATTTGTTTCTTGGGTTGTATGTCTAATAATAAAGTAGGAGCAGAAGTTCGTGGAGATATAGGAAGCCCTGATATTTTATTTGTACCTATCGGTAATCACGATTTATTGGATCCATCTGAAGCTTACAAGTTGGCTGTATCTCTTGAACCAAAAATAATTATTCCAATGGATTATGATGAGAAAACATTAAAAGCATTCTTAAAAGAGGGTGGACAAGAAAAAGTAACTCCTATTGAAAAGTTAACAATAAAAGCAAAAGAGTTAGTTGGTCGTGAAGGTGAAATTATCGTATTATCAAATTAATTTTTTATTTAATTGTATGAGAACATATATAAAAAAATTACAATCTAAGCCGGAGTCTACACGCAAGCAAATATTTTTTGGATCATTGATTATTTGTATGTCTTTTGTTTGTCTTATTTGGATAAGTAGTTTGGGGCATAAATTCAATAATAAAACTATCGTAAAAACAAAAGAAGATATAAAACCATTTGCACTTTTTGGTCAAACACTTTCAAATACATATAACAATGTGACAGCCAGTGTTGGTAAGATATCATCACCATCAAAGCAACAAGAAGAAGTAAAAATGAAAACAAAAGTTGAAACAGAAAAACAAGTAGATTTAATTCCAGTTGAATATCAATAACATATGGCAAAAGAAAAAGAAGACAAGCCTGCTTCTGCAGGGGAAATAAAAAATGAACACATCAATGTTGTCTCTGTAGATATTAGTACAGAGATGAAAGAATCATTTATAGATTACGCTATGTCGGTTATTACCGATCGCGCTCTTCCTGATGTTCGTGATGGATTAAAACCAGTTCATCGAAGAATTTTATTTGGAATGAGTGAAATGGGTCTTACAAGCTCTGCTCGTTTTCGAAAGTCTGCAGCTATTGTTGGAGATGTGCTCGGAAAATATCATCCCCATGGAGATGTAGCAGTTTACGATACGATGGTAGGTATGGCGCAAGATTTTTCTTATAGATATCCACTCGTTCATGGTCAAGGAAACTTTGGTTCTATTGATGGAGATGGTGCTGCTGCGTTGCGTTATACAGAAGCAAGAATGTCCAAAGTTTCATCACTATTATTACTAGACCTTGAAAAAGAAACCGTAGATTTTCGTCCCAACTATGATCAAACACACAAAGAACCTATTGTTCTTCCTACCGCAGTTCCTAGTTTACTTTTAAATGGCACGCTTGGTATCGCTGTTGGGATGGCGACAAATATTCCGCCACATAACTTATCAGAGGTTATCGACGCGACAATTCATCTTATAGATAATAAAGATGCTACTACAGAAGATCTAATGCAATTTATTAAAGGGCCAGATTTTCCTATTGGAGGTATTGTCTATGGCCAAGCTGATTTGATTCATGCTTATTCAACCGGCCGTGGTGGAGTAGTTACTCGAGGAGAGGCAGAAATTGTAGAGCAAAAAAGTGAAACATTTCAAATAATAATTACCTCTATTCCTTATCGTGTAAATAAGTCAACTCTTATTGAAGCGATTGCCTCACTTATTCAAGAAAAGAAACTTGAAGGGATAAAAGGGCTTCGAGATGAATCTACGAAAGATATTCGCATCGTCATAGATTTAAAAAGTGGAATTATTCCACAAAAAGTTTTAAATTATATTTACAAACACACTCAACTTGAGCAATCATTTAATTTCAATATTGTGGCTCTTGTGGACGGTGTGCCTCAGACATTGTCACTCAAGAGTTTACTTTCAGAATTTATTTCTCATCGTGTCATTGTTGTACGACGTCGTACTGAATTTGATTTACGAAAAGCAAAAGATCGAGAGCATATACTTCTTGGTTTGAAAAAAGCGCTTGATCATATTGATAGAGTTATTTCTGTGATTCGTGCATCAAAAGATACAGCCGTTGCAAAATTAAATTTAATGAAAGAGTTTAAGTTTTCAGATATTCAAGCGACAGCTATTTTGGAGATGAAACTTCAGAAATTGGCTGGACTTGAACGTAAAAATGTTGAACTTGAATTAAAAGAAAAACAAGAATTGATCAAAGAACTTGAAGCTTTACTTGCAAGTCCAAAGAAAATGTTGAAAGTCATCGGTGATGAACTTATTGATATAAAAGAAAAATACAGTGACATACGAAGAACTCGTATAATTAAAGGAGGAGTAAAAGCTATCAACGAAGAAGATCTTATTCCAGAAAAAGAATCTGTCCTTGTCTTTACCAAAGGGGGTTATGTGAAGCGTACAGACCCAAGCGAATATCGAGCCCAAAAACGTGGAGGTGTAGGTGTCATAGATATTGAACCAAAAGATGAAGATTTTGTGACGATGCTTGTTTCGGCAAATACGCACAGTGATTTATTGTTCTTTACTAATCTTGGAAAAGCCTATCAAATAAAAATGTATGATATTCCAGAAGGTAAGCGTGCGACAAAAGGTAAATCCATCATGAATTTCATATCTTTGGGGGCGGAAGAAAAAGTTACTTCTATATTGCCAATTGATAAAGAAACAAAAAAGACAGTTGAAAATTTGATGATGGTAACGAAAATGGGTATAACTAAAAAAGTTGCCGCCGAGATCTTTAAAGATGTCAGAAGAAGTGGTTTGATTGCTATCAAATTAGATAGCGACGACGAGCTTCAGGCAGTTCTAGCAATTTCGAAAGGTGATGATGTGATGCTTGCAACAACTCTGGGTCAATCAATCCGATTTAAAGAAACAGATGTTCGCGAGATGGGCCGAAGTGCGGGAGGAGTTCGAGCCATCAAATTAGCCAAGAATGATTTTGTAATTGGAGTTGATAAAATTCCAAAGGGAGAAAACTCATCTTCTATTCTTACTCTCTCTTCAAATGGTCTTGGTAAAAAAACAAATATAAAAGAATATAAAGTTCAAAAACGTGGAGGTTCAGGAATAAAAACAGCTAAAGTCACACCTAAAACAGGAAAATTGATAGTAGCTAAGATAGTTAAAGACGAAAGTGAAATAATAGCAGTATCACAGAAAGGTCAAGTTATAAGAGTTTCTTTGGATTCTATTCCTACTTCAGGACGTCAGACACAAGGGGTGACAGTTATGAAGCTTCGTGCTGGGGACAATATTGCCTCAATTACATTTTTGTAAAAATAAAGTTTTTAATTTTTAGATGTGATATAATATAAATACATGTTTACTAATCCAGAACAAAATATTTTACAATTAGGATTAAAAGAAGGAATGCGTGTAGCAGACTTTGGTGCAGGCACAGGTTTTTATTCTAAGGCGGCGAGTTCTCGCGTTGGATATTCTGGAAAAGTATATGCTATTGAAGTTCAAAAAGGATTGCTAACCAAACTTGAAAGTGAATTAAAATCTTGGGGAATTACAAATGTAGATTGTATTTGGGGTGACATAGAAAAACGTGGTGGGACAAAAATATCTGACCATAGTATGGATGCGGTAATTATTTCCAATGTTTTGTTTCAAGCCGAAGATAAACTTGGATTGATAGATGAAGCAAGTCGCGTTCTTCGAAAAGGTGGGAGGGTTTTATTGATAGACTGGGCTGAATCATTTGGTAGTATGGGTCCAACCACAGAAAATGTCGTCACTGAAAGTATGGCTAGAGTTTTATTTGAAAAAAGAGGCTTTGAATTTATGGAAGATATCTCCACAAGTCCACACCATTATGGTATAATTTTTAAACATGAGTAATTTTCAGACAATTTTAATTGCAATCTTTCTCTCTTTCTTTGTTTTTGGTGTTTTGATATTTTCTGGACTAATTAAAATTCCAGGATCGACAGTAGACAATGGCCTTCAAGGTAAGGTTGTAATTTGGGGAACTTTTCCTAGTTCTTCGATGTCAAAAATTCTTGATAATATTAGATCAGCCAATAGAGATTTGAGTTTAAGTTATGTAAGTAAAGATCCTGCTACTTATCAACAAAATCTTATCGAGGCTTTTGCAAATGGAGTGGGCCCTGATTTATTCATCATAACTTCAGATCAGATTCAAAAAGATATAAATTTTTTATATAAAATTCCTTATACAGATTACAAACAAAAAACTTTTATAGATTCGTTTGTAGATGGAGCCGATATTTATACTGACAGTGAAGGGGTTTTAGGTTTTCCTCTTGTCGTAGACCCTATGGTTTTGTATTATAATAAAGATATTTTATCAAATGAAGCGATTGTTTCTCCACCTGCCAGTTGGGATGAATTATTTACTCTCAATTCAACTTTAACCAAGAAAGAAAATAATGGCACTATCACTCAGAGTATGATTGCTCTCGGTCAATATGAAAATCTAAATAATGCCAAAGATATACTTGCGACATTACTTATTCAGAACAACAATCCTATAGTAAAAAAGGGGACAGATTTAGTTTATTTATCAGTATTAAATTCTAATCCATTGGGATTGACTGTTTCTCCGGTGGCTACTGTTTTTAAATTCTTTATGGAATTTTCTAATCCTTCAAATACTGCTTATTCTTGGAACAGATCTCTTCCTAGTTCTTTGGATATGTTTACTGGTGGAAAACTTGCTTTTTATATAGGTAGAGCAAGTGAATTATTTAATATAGAATCTTTAAATCCTAATTTAAGTTTTGATGTGACTCAAATTCCACAAATAAAAAATACTACTATCAAGCGTACATATGGAGAGATATATGCTATTGCTATCAATAAAAAATCCGCCAATATTTCTACCGCTTTAAATATTGCAAGTAATTTAAGCCTAGGAGACAATGCTAAAAATTTCGCAACATCAGTTTCACTGCCTCCTGCTTCACGTGCACTACTTGCCGATAAACCCAATGATCCTTACTTATTTACATTTTTTAATTCAGCTCTTATTTCAAGATCTTGGCCTGATCCAGACAAAATAAAGACGGATACTATTTTTAGTGAATTAGTCGAAAATATATTATCAAATAGGTTATCAGTATATGAAGCTGTCAATAAGGCCCAAAGTCAACTTGAGGTTTTAATTAAAAAATAGACAAATATGAAATTTTTAAAAACAAAAAAATATAGTATCTTATCAAATTTTTTGAAATATAGTTTTGTTGGTGTTCTTACTGGAGTTATGATTTTTTCAAGTTTTTTTGTATATCCTAAACTATCCTTAGCCGCAGTAACGATGACGAGTTCAAATATTACTCCAACGACAGCACACATATCAGCAGAAGGTCTTACTCCTGATGCTACTGTGATCATTCGAGTAATTGAGGTAGGTAATACTCCCAATTATGATCAATCTTTTTCTGTATTGAGTAGTAACCTCGGCACAGCCAGTTCTACTTTTACTGGATTAAGCCCATCAGGTGAATATAGAGCGGGAGTTATGTATACAGGAACAAGTGGCTCTGTAGGGACTACGACTTTTTTAACCCCTGCTTCAACTTCATCTGCCAAAGATATTATTTCTTTTGATTTTTTAAATTTTAATCCTGTTGTAACTGGTTTTATCGGGGCAAATTCAGTTATCTTAACTGTACCTTATGGAACCAACATCACAGCCTTAGTTCCTACGATTAGCGTATCTAGTGAAGCCACAGTAAATCCAGCCTCTGGTGTTGCAAAAAACTTCACCAACAATGTTACCTACGTCGTTACAGCTGGAAATGGCTCGACAAAAAATTATACTATTTCGGTTCTTATTGAAAATAGTATGCCTATCATGAGTCCAAAGATAACAAGTTTCACTCCAACTTCTGGAAAAGTAGGTGATGTTATCACAATTGATGGTAGCAATTTCAACAATGTAAGCAGTGTACTTTTTAATACGACAAATACTGTTACGACTACCAATACTGCCAATAAGATTACCGTCAAAGTTCCAGAGGGAGCGACAAGTGGAAAAATCACCATAAAAACATCCGCAAATACATATTCTGGAGATACGAGTAATCTAAACCCAAGCATATTTACTGTTACTACAATTTCGGGTACTTGTTTAAATGGAGCGACTGATTATCCTACTTGTACACCTACATCAGGAGGAGGAAATATTATAACACCAACAACTGGTGATATAAAATTTAAAGGCTTAGTTCCAATATGTAATACGGAAGTGGATACTACAAGTGGAGGATTTAAAAATCCTTGTAACTTCAATGTATTATTGGCCGGAGTTAATAGAGTTATAAACTTTTTACTTATTACTATGGCTACACCTCTTTTTGCCCTCATCCTTGTATATGTCGGATGGTTATATTTAAGTGATATGGGGAGCTCAGAAAATATTAACAAAGCAAAAAAGATTTTCAAAAATGTTATCATTGGATACTTGATTGCTTTGGCTGCATGGCTCATTGTAAAGACATTATTGGCAACACTTGGTTTTGATCCAAAAGATGCTTTTTTGATACTTTAATTATTATTAATTTTATAAAATATGAAAATTCTAAAAAAGAAAAAATATAGTTTACTCTCGAGTATTTTAAAATATAGTTTTGTGATTGTATTTGCCTTTATGTTGGTTACTCCGGTTTTATTTGTGAATGCTTGTGGTGGAGCCGGTGAACAACCTTGTGTTGATGCTGGTGATACTGGTTCTACTCCTGGCACAAACATCAACACTGCTATTCACAACCCCCTAGGTGATAATATTCAAGATATTCCTTCTTTTATAAAAGCTCTCATAAATATCGTTCTTGTTGTTGGTATTCCTATTGTTGCTCTCGCTATCATTTACACTGGTTTCCTTTTTGTTTCGGCTTCAGGCAATTCCGAAAAGCTGACGAAGGCAAAAAAGGCCCTTGTGTATACCTTGATAGGGGCAGCGTTGTTATTGGGAGCGTTTGTTATTGCTGAAGCGATTCAGAAGACAGTGGTCGATATTACAAGTACAACATAAAATATTATGTTTAATATTAAGAAAAAACGTATGAAAAAATTAGTTTTATTTAGTAGTTTTATTATCGTAGGAGTGCTGATGATAACTTCCATGGGGATAGTGCCAAGTGTTGCAAATGCAGCTCCAACTACAACTACCACACAAAGTGTTTGTGCTGGTAATAGTTTGAAAGATATCACAGGTGTTGTGAACTGGGCGAGTTGTTTTTTACTTAAAACAGTAGTGCCATTTTTATTTGCACTTGCGACTGCTGCATTTATCTGGGGAGTTATTCAGTTTTATTTGAATCCTGACAATGAAGAGAAAAGAAAGAAGGGCAAGAGTTTTATTATTGGTGGATTGATCGCTTTATTTGTAATGCTTTCAATGTGGGGATTGGTAGCTATTCTTACTGGAACATTTGGCCTTACAAATACAATTCCACAGCTTCCACAATAAGATTATTGTATGATATAATAAGGTTTGTAAAGGTAAGTGTCTTTTTCACTTTGGTCGGTAAAAAAGACGATATTATAAGAATTGTTTTTATTATTAAAAATAAATTATATGAAAAAAATTATTTCGGTTGGGGCAGTTTTGGGAGTTGTTTCTCCTATGTTGGTTTTAGCAGCAGATGATGTAAATGCTTTTACTATTTTTAGAGATATTGCTCAATTATTGGCTTATGTTATTCCAGTACTTATAACTCTTGCTGTTGTTTACTTTATTTGGGGAGTTATTCAATATACTGTTTCAACAGATGAAGAAGCAAAGAAGGGTGCTCGTGGTAAAATCATCCAAGGTCTTATCGGCTTGTTTATCATAGTTGCTTTCTGGGGTATTTTATCACTTATTACAAGTACATTTGGAGTTGGACCTGAACAATTAGATCCAAGGGATATTCCTTGTATTCCTAACCCAAATGCAGGTATTACTTGTTAATAATTATTTATGATGTTCCAGATTATACCAATAGCTGAAGCAAGTATCACTACTTTAATGAAAAGTATAGATAGGGTTATTATAAACCCTCTCATTGTATTATTGTTTGCGCTTGCGGTGGTTTATTTTCTCTATGGACTTCTAAAGTATTTATTATCACCTGATAATGAAGAGATACGAAAGACCAGTAAGGACCATATGCTTTGGGGAGTAATAGGAATGTTTATAATGATTTCAGTCTTTGGCATCATGAGTTTGATCCTGAATACCGTTGGAGAAGAAAAAATTAATGTAAACGATACAGGGAACTACAATGTTGGAAATATGACACAATAATTTGAAATAAAATTATGAAAAAGAAAAACGTCCTTTTTGAGGACGTTTTTTTGTTTTTTAAAATGTACAAATTATATTTTTACAAATATTATTTTTATGTCACATTCTACTTCGTAGAATTTAACATAAAAATATTTTATTCCAACATCATCAGCTATGGGTGGATTGCCTCCGTGGATGGTGAAATAAGGTTCATTTTGTGTCTTACAATAATATTTCCAGCCCCCACTGTGCCGGATATAATTGTAACCCGGTCGAGTATAAATCACTTTTTGTGAACCTTTACTCAAATGATAATACTCAATGATTGTATCTTTGAGTGTTATTATTGAATCAGGAAGTGATTTTTCAGGAAGGCTTTTTGGATGAACTTTATTTTCTTCAAGGGTAAAAAAGTCACTAAGGTATTTTACTGTCTTTATCCCAAAACTGACAGCCCAAAGTACAAAAACAATGAGAGCTATAACACCAGCAATTGCACCTAGGCTACTCCAAAATTTTGACTTCTTTTTAGGAGTATCATGACCATGATCAGCTGACGGGGGATTTGTGTTCCCACTGGCTGGTTCACTTTGAGTAGATGATCCTTGATCTTTTTGAAGTTTAGAAGTTGATTTTCTTTGGGAAAATTTGATTATCAAAAATATCACCAGAATCAACAGAATTAAAATACCTATTGGTATCGATAATCCAATTAAAAAATTCCCCACTATTTGTTTCCTCCTATAATTAAGCTTGTTTTTTTATCCCCATCACCTTCTACTAAAGTAGTAAGGCCTGGCGTAGCTTTCCTTTTTTCAACATCCATAGCTCCTGGAACATTAGATAAGTTTTTATAAAAATCCGTTTGAATTTTAAACTTAGCTTCTTGTCCTTGAACATTTAATAATGTTGCCTGTAAATCACCCTCGGCATCAGCTATTTTTGCTTTCTTTTTTTCAATAGCAATATATTCCAAAGTTGAAGCATCAAGAAGTTCTTTTGCATTTTCACCACCGATTACGACATTATTTAACATAGCATCTATAATTTCATAACCGAGAATTTTCTTAATTCCATCCCCAATATTATTACCAGGAATTGTTTCATTAAGACTACGCAACAGTACCGAAAACTCATCATTTGTAACGTTGGAAGTTTTGTTATCTCCCCCTAAGGTTGAAAAGGTTTTTTTCTTTGTGAAAAGCAAAACCTGGGATATGCATTTTGTTTGCACTTGTCCGTAAGCATTATCATTTCCAAACATAGGAGATAGGGCATTTGTTGGCACAAGAGTTACAGTGAAAAATACATTTAATGGCATCCCATGTTCATCTTCAGCTTCATCCGTCATCATTGCGTATTCGAATGGTTTAGCGATTAAAAATGGAGACATTTCATCTCGAAGTATTATCTTTCTCTTTCCTCCTTCTAGTGATTTCCATTCAAGCCATTGCTGGCGACGTTCATAAATCTTATAGAATGGATAAATTCCAACCCAATGCATTCCAAGTATACCAAAAGGTTTATACTTATCGGATTCTTTTGGATTTGTGAGGTCTGCAATTTTTTTGATTGCGTAATTATCCTCCGTATTAACATAAAGAGTTTTTGACGGAAGTATTACCTTTCCAGAGAATTCCTTTCCTCGCATTGTATACATAACACGATTTTCTCTACCAAAAGTAAAGAAAATATTGTTTGGTGCTAATACATAATATATTAACAACAAAAACAATACCAGGATTGAAATAATTATTCCAATTGTTAATCCCCATACCATTCCAGTACTAAGACTCAAAATTAATAGTGTTTTCATTTTGTTTGATTTTTTAGTTGTTTAATTTATTTGATTTGATTATTTTAGTCGCTAAGGGCTTGGAGGGAGAAGAAGGTTTAACGCGCAAAATAATCAAATCAATGTAAGTAACAACATTTTGTCAAAAATCTACCTATTTAATAGTATTATATCACCATAAGGGTCATTTGTCAAGTTAGAATTTAACAAAATATGCTTATGTTTTAAGCTCTTTATTGAATAAAATATTTGATTTTTCCAACAAAAATGCTATACTCACAAGTAATTAATGATTACCAGTTACTGATTACTAATTATTTAGAACTCATAAACATTGGTTATCTTCGGATTACAATTATTAATTAGTAATTATTCATTAGTAATTACATCGGCCTTATCGTCTAACGGTTAGGACATCGGCTTTTCAAGCCGGTAATCCGGGTTCGATTCCCGGTAGGGTCACAAATGCTAAAAAAGCCTTATAAAATAAGGCTTTTTTAGCATTTGTGACCCTAAGCAAATAAACTGCTTTATTTGCGTCCGGGAATCGAACAGCGGAATCATATTTTTCTAGCAAGAAAAATGGATGAACTGGTGCCCAGACAAAACTTTTTGACGAAAAAGTTTTAGTCGAGGGAGATAAGTGTAATCACGTTCCCGGTAGGGTCACATCATTTAAAACACTTATTTCGTATAGGTTATTTCTAAAGACCCAATAGGATATTTTTATGATTTGGAATCTGATATAATAAATATCATATGAATGAAACATTTTCCCAACCAAATCAAGAAAGAAACCTTTCTCTTGAAAGACAAGAGGCCATCAAACGCCAAGATGAACTTCAGAAAGAATATGATACTATTCCTGATCAAGATAAAGAATATAAAGATAGAGGTGATACAGATAAATATGGATATCGCTTTGCTGATAATTTTAGTGCAAATCTTCTAGAAAGTAAAAAAGTGGACGATAAAATAGAAACAATTGATGAATATAAAAAGTTTGCAACCTCAAAAGAAAATCTTACTTCTCCTAAAATCGGTGATATTTCTGACTTTGAGAAAATGAAAACAGAAAAAGAAAAAATTGATGGCGAGATAGAAAAAACAAAAAATGATATTGTAAGTACTACCAACAAGCTAAATGAATTGCGTTTAAAACTAGGAATGCCATCTTCAGAAGATATTCCATCTCTTCTTGATAAAAAAGAAAATTTAGGTAATCTTTTGTTAATACAAAAAGATTTAGAAAATAAATTAAATTTCGAAATTAAAAAACAAGAAGTTAATAAAAGTGAGAATACTGAAAAAATATTCTTGAGCAAAAATTTATTAAAGATGAATTAGAAGGATTGTCTTTTGTATTACGAGGAATGGCAAAAAATCAAGATTCTTTTAGTTTTGGAATAATTGCTAATGATTTAAATGATTATTCAGATATGGATGATTTAAAATCAAAATTATCTAAAATAGTAAATTCAGTTGAAAATTTTACAAAAAATGGATTAGGAGATGATTTAGAAGTATTACTACAAGATGCTTCAAAATTGAGTCAAATAGAAACCTCTCTTCGTAATTTAACATCAAAAATAAAGAACGAAGAAGAAAGGAGAAATTTTGGACAATTTGTATCTGGTGTAGCAGATAAAATTAGTGAAAATGTTGCTTTTATTAAATTTAAAGCCAGTAAAATGCAAGAGTATCTTAATGTTAAATATTAATTAGTTCCTTAAATACCCTTATATTATCTATAATCTGATTCCAATTTGAACTACAAAGGGTCACAGCGTAATTTATATCCTTATATAATAAGGTTTGTTTTGATTCTAAAATATAATTTAGAGCAAATTTAAACCCCGCTTTCGCAGGGTTTATTTTTTGTGAGTATCATTATTGGCTAACTCACCCGGGGAAACTTTTTGTCCAAAAAGGTTTTAATGCCAAAAATTATTGCAACAGCAAAAGATGACCCCCATGCATAAATGCAAATTGACCAAACAGTTTTGATGTTGATAATCCCGGTGCTTACATTGTGTTTAGAGAGAAAGCTACTTGCGATGATTCCTATAAAGAAAATAATTGCAATAGTAAAGCTTATCTCAAAAATCTTTTTTGTTTTCATGACAGTAAAGTTTAAGGTTCATAACATTTTCAATTTTATTTATAATACAATAAATCATTCATTTTGGCAAGATAGGGAAGTAAATACCCTTATATTTTCTATAATTTGATTCCAATTTTATTCAATATGGATTAAATTATAGTTATCCACAGTCATATTGATCAATTTACTATATTAGTATATAATGCGAGTACTAACAGCACCACCTCTGTCCTCACGGGCAGAGGTGGTTTTTGTTATGTTTAAAATATGTTAAAATTATAATTGTATGAATAATAAAATAGAAACAGTTGCAATATACATAGATGGAGGCAATCTATATAGAAGCTTAAAAAGCATAGGAATACCGCAACAATCAAAAAGAGTAAATTACTCTAATTTTATTGATCATTTAGTTGGAGATAGAAAGTTATTCTCAAAAAGATATTATGTTGGAATAGTCAGAGATGTAGATAATACAGAAAAAGGTGAAAAAATGGTGAAAAGTCAACAGAAGTTTTTGGAAAGTTTAAGAGCAGAAGGTTTTGGTGTAAAACCAGGTAAGATCATGTATGATGATGGTAAAATAAGAGAGAAGGGGGTAGATGTAAAATTATCAGTAGATTTAGTAATAGGGGCTGTAGATAATTTATATGATACAGCAATCGTAATTAGTTCAGATACTGATCTTATTCCAGCAATTAAATATGTTATTAAATATAAAAATAAAAAAATTGAATACATAGGATTTGGAATGAATCCTTCTCTTGGAATGATAAAAGAATCTTCAGTGTCTAGAATATTTTCTAACACAGATATGATTAATTTTCAGAAAGATAAATAATATATTAATTAGTTTCCATTGTTAATTTACTAAATCCCCTTATATTTTCAACAGTCTGATTCCAATTTGAACTACAAAGGGTCACAGATTTTAGTGAATTAAATCTTTAAAAATTTTGATTCAAATAGTCAAATACCTTTTGTAAATTTCTAGCCTCTTGTACAGCATCAGCTTTTTCTTTCCCAAAGAATTTAATATGTTCCGCTTGCTCACTAATTCTAGTTAGGGCACCCCTCCATGCCATTTGTTCAATGTTGGGAACTTGTTTAAATACTTCTAATTCTTCTGGAGTAGCGTTTCCCCAATTTATGGCATCAGCAAGCATAATACCTTCGGCAAAACCATTCGGTGCCCAAACACCAGAAAAATCTATCAGAGCTGGGGGTAAAATTTCGTCTAAAATAAAATTTTGAAACATATCACCATGAACTAGTTGTCTATCTTCTGGCAAAGGTTTTAAATGCGGTTTAATTTGGTTATATAAATCCATAAATTCCTTATCGTAATTAAATTCTTTTTGACCGAGTGCAACCCAATTACCAGTAGACCATGGACCTTTTGGGGTTTTTAAACCTTCAGGTTGGGGAACTCCCTTTAATAGCTCATGAAATGCACGACTAGCTTTTAATTTTTTATCGTATTGTCCTTTCACATGTTCTCCTTTCAAAAAAGCCCAAGCTACATAGCCCTCATATGCCCAATCGCCATGAATTGATTTTATGGGTCTATGAAAACGCACTTCTCTACTTTCTGGTAAACTACTAAAAACTTGGGCTCTCCACTCGGTGCCACTTTTTCCTCCAGCTGGTTTCAAAACAATGTTCCCAGCGACATATGAAGTATTTTGACCACCTTTGAGTGGAACTGGTTCTTCATTTGAGCCAAAAGCTCTGGCTATTTCTATAGTTGGAGGAGAAATTTTTACACCATAATTTATTTTCATATAGCTATTTTATCATAATTCAGCGAAAAACTCTTTATAATCTTATAATATAATTTCAATTAAATTAGATTTTTGATATAATTAATAGATGGAAACACAAAAAATGGGTAAACTTGTATTAATTAGGCATCAGGAATCAGAATGGAATAAACTAGGTAAATGGACAGGTTTTACTGATATTAGTTTGTCGGCAGATGGTTTTAAAAAGGCTAAAGAGATAGGAGAAAAAATAAAAGATTTTCATTTTGATTATGTTTTTATTTCAACTCTAAAAAGGACACGAGAAACATTGGAACAAATACTTTCTGTTAGAAATGTAAATAATAATATACCTATTGAAGTTGCAAAAGAAATAAATGAACGCGATTATGGAGACTATACTGGTAAAAATAAATGGGAGATAGAAAAAGAATTGGGCCATGATGAATTTGTTAAATTGAGACGTGGGTGGGATACACCAATTACAAATGGAGAAAGTTTGAAGATGGTATATGAGAGGTCTGTTCCATTTTTCTTAAATAAAATTTTGCCAATTTTAAAAGAAGAGAAAGATGTTTTAATAGTAGCACACGGCAATTCTTTGCGATCAATTATTAAATATATAGAAAATATTTCCGATGAAGGTGTTTCTGGTTTAGAGATGGATTTTGGAGATGTAATATTTTATGATTTAGATAATAATGGGCATATGTTAAATAAGGAGGTTTTAAAGGTATAATTGATTTTTAAGCCTTATTTTTGTATACTGTTGTGGTGTTTATAGGGAAGCGTGGCTGAGAGGTTGAAGGCATCACTTTCGAAAAGTGACATGCGGGAAACCGTATCGTGAGTTCGAATCTCACCGCTTCCGCCTTGAACGGGATAAAAAAGGTGGAATTTATTTTTTAAATATGAAAAGTTTTGCGCGGTTAGCTCAGTTGGTAGAGCGCGTCATTGACGTTGACGATGTCACAGGTTCGACTCCTGTATCGCGCACATGAAAAATACACAAATAATTATTTTGGCAGCAGGGAAAGGAAAGAGAATGGAATCGGATGATCCCAAAGCTCTTGCAATGCTACGTGGGAAGCCATTTTTGCAACATATTTTAGATACAGTTTCACATTTGAATTTACCAATTGAACCAGTAATCGTCGTCGGTCATAAGAAAGAAAGGATTTTTGAGGTTTTTGGTGAAAATAGAAATTATGCTCATCAGAAAGAACAATTAGGAACTGGGCATGCGGTGCTATCTGCAAAAAGTAATGTTCATCCAGATCATGATACTGTTTTAGTTTTATCAAATGACCAACCTCTCATTTCAAGGGATACGATTGAAAGTATTGTAGAGGCTCATAAAAAAAGCGGAGCTATGATAACAATGGGAACTGTTGTCTTACCAGATTTTAAAGAATGGAGACAAGGAGCATTTTTCCTAGGGAGAATTATGCGAAATGAAAAAGGTGAGGTTTCTGAAGTTATAGAATATAAAGATGCGACAGATGAGCAAAGAGAAATAAAAGAAATTAATCCCGCTATTTATGCTTTTGATTCTGTTTGGTTATGGGAGAATTTAAATAAAATTAAAAATGATAATGCTGCCGGAGAGTATTATTTACCGGATTTAATAAAACTTGCATTTAAAGAGGGAAAGAAGGTTGAAGGTATTCCTCTTAAAAATATGATGGAAATTTTCCAACCAAATTCAAAAGCGGAATTAGAAATTCTTGAAGGAATTTTGATTAATCAAAATTTGTAATTTTTTTCATAAACACTCCATAAAAATATTCTCGGACTCACCACGCATAAATCTCTGCTGAGATTTTGCTCTGCTCGGCCCAGTCGGCCTGCGCAAGGGTTCGCTCGAGAATACTTTTATTACGTTTTATTTATTTTTATGTATCCAAATATATGCGTCTTCGAGAGCTTTGACAGCGTCGCCGACCGCAATGTTATTTTGGTGATATCTGCCGTTAGAACAGTCACCAGCGGCCCATATACCAGGGGTTGAACTCATTTGAGTCATTGGGTCAACTACTATCTTGCCAATTTGATCAATTTCAACAATATTTTTTGCAAATGAAGTATTTGGAGTTTGTCCTATTTCTACAAAGATGCCAGTTGTTTCAAGGGTATTTTCTTCTCCCGTAATTTTATCTTTATATGTAAGAGAACTAACAAATTTGTCACCATCAACTTTTAATATTTCAGCATTTGTAATAGCTTTGAATTTAGGATTTTGTAAAATTTTATTTATTGTTATTTGATCAGCTCTAAACTCAGCACTTCGATGTATCAGAGTTACACTCTTGCAGTAAGCAAGTAATTGGATAGATGTCTCAAAAGCAGCATTTCCTCCGCCAATAACAAGGACATCTTGATCAGCAAACATTGGTCCATCACAAGAAGCACAATATGTTATTCCTTTGTGTTCATATAAATCTGCATTTATTGCTTGCAATTTTCTTCTACTACTCCCTGTAGTTATCAAAACAGACCTGCTTTCATAGGTTTTACCACTCTCTGTTTTTATTATAAATGAATTATTATTTTTAGTTATTTCAGTAATTTTTTCTCCTTCTACTATATCCAAAAAAGGTCCTTTGTAGTAAAGAGTATGTTTTTTAAGATTTTCAGCCAGTTCGGCTCCTGAAATTTCTGGTGTGCCTATCCAGTTATATATAGTTTCTGACACTATAGATTGGCCACCAAACTCATTTGTGATAATCGCAGTTTTTAATTGTTTTCGGGCTGCATATACTGCAGCTGCAGTACCTGCTGGCCCTCCTCCTAATATTATTAAATCGTACATATATTAATTAGTTTTTAGTATGTGAAAATTGATAAAAGAAAATCATAAACAATGTTTATGATTTTCTTAGTATAGCATATTGTTGTTTCTACTAGAAGCTGACAACTAGTCACTAGAACCTAATTCCTACTTCTTATTTCTCCTTAGGAATGCTGGAACAGTACTCCAATCATCTGTATCATCTATAAATAAATCATCTTCTATTTTTTCTGTTTTCTTTATATAGTCGGTTGATTCATTTTTAGAAAGGTCTTTTTTGACTGCTTGTGCCACTTCTTCTTTGGTTGAATTTGATACAGTTTGTTCTACGGCTCTTGTCTGACCCATTTGAAAGAGTGATCGTTTGGGCATATCAGTAGGAAAGCCAGTTGCGATAACTGTAACTTTCATTTCACCCTTTTTAAGTTTTTCATCTCGGATTGTTCCAAAAATAACTTTTGCATCTTTATCGATTGACTCAGTTATTATTTTAGCAGCATCTTGGATTTCATGGATAGTTAAGTCGTCTCCACCAGATATTGCAAAGAGGACTCCTCGTGCTCCTGAAATAGAAAGATCAAGAAGAGGGGAATTAATAGCAGCAAGTGCGGCTTTTTCTGCACGTCCTTCACCAGCAGCAATTCCTACTCCCATGAGTGCACTTCCGGCATCATACATGACAGCCTTGATGTCAGCGAAGTCCACGTTGATCATTCCTGGAGTTGTAATTAATTCAGAGATACCTTCAACGGCTTGTTTAAGAACTTCGTCACACATTCCGAAAGCTTGTCTAAAACCAACATCTTTTCCAGAGATAACAATAAGTCTGTCGTTGGGTATTATTAAAATAGCATCAACTTCTTTTTCAAGTTCAGCTAAACCTAGATCAGCAAGTTTCATTCTCTGATTTCCTTCAAAAGAAAAAGGTTTTGTTACAACTGCGACAGTGAGTATTCCTTGTTCTTTTGCAGCTTGAGCAACTATAGGAGCAGCTCCTGTTCCTGTACCACCACCCATACCACAAGCGATAAATATCATATCAGCACCCTTGATGACATCTTGTATTTCAGCTTTTGTTTCTTCTGCAGCACGGCGTCCAACTTCTGGATTCATCCCAGCACCCAAACCTTTTGTGAGATTTTTACCCAAGTGCACCTTCTTTTCTGCTAATGAATTGTGTAAGTCCTGGGTATCTGTGTTCATTACAATGAACTCAACTCCTCGGACTTTTGAATTAATCATATGGTTTAAGGCGTTTTTTCCTGAACCACCAATACCAATAACTTTAATTCGTGCGAATGATTCAATGTCTGGATTTAATTTAGGCATATATTTGTGAGACTTAAGTCTTTCATTAATAATAAGTTTATGTAAGTACATAATACCAGAAATTAAGAAAAAGGGAACAGTTTGACAGATATTATTTTATGTTTTCTTATTGTAGCTAAGGAAGAAGTTGAGACAAGATAGATTTGAAGAAACTTTTTATTTCTTTCATATTTCCACTCAAGGAATTATTTGATTGATTATTTGAAAATTCATCACTTGTAGACAGTGCAAGTCCGAGAGCTGTATACCAAGTAGCATCACGAACTTTAAATTTATTATTAAGAGTTGAATCTATTGGTCCTATTTTTGTTGGAAGTTTTAATTGAGTGCGTGCAATTTGATCAATATTGTTTATAAGAGAACCACCACCAGTTATAATAATTCCAGCAGGAAGAAGTTCGTTGCGTTTCAATCGTTTGAGTTGGTTACCGACAAGTTCAAAAATATCTCCAAGGCGAGCTTCAATGATTTCATCAACTTTTTTCTTTGAATAATCTCCACCTATTACACTTCCCAATTTTATGCTGTCTGCTTCTTCAAGAGAAATCTTAAGTCCTAGTGCTATATCTTTTGTGATATCCATACTCCCAATAGGAAAGACCGTAACTGATATAGGAAGGTTATTTTCAAATACTATACAAGAGACAGTTTCAGCTCCAATATCTACAAGTACACATCCAGCTATTTTTTGTTTATTACCCAAAAGAATATTTCCAGTGACTAGAGATGAAGCTGATATTTCTTCAATATCTATTTTTGCGAGAGTAAGACAAGTGATTATGTCTTCAATATTTTGTTTCAAACAAGTTATGAAAAGAGTTTTAACTTCGAGTTTAATACCGTGTAAACCTTCGGGTCTTGCGTAAATATCTTTACCATCCAATTTATACCCAATAGGAATAGTGTGAATTATTTTTTTATTTAAAATATCAAGGTTTTCTTCACTATTGGCGATAACTTTTGTCACATCTAGATTTGTAATTTCCTGATCAGCCTTAGAAATTATAACTGAACCAGTTGAGACTATAGAAGAAAGACTAATACCTCCAATTGAAACATAAGCCCTGCGAATAGTTATCCCTAAGGTATTCTCAGCTTGTTTAACTGCTTTTTTAATACTAGCTGTTACGCTGTCTATATTTGTGACATAACCAAAACGCATACCAATAGTAGGTGATAATCCGGTTGCAAGAATTATTGGTTCATTTTTATTTTTATCAAAACCCATCACTACAACTTTTGTAGAGTGAGTACCTATATCTATGCCGCAAGTATAATTATTTTTATTCATAAGTTAAAAAAGAAGGACAAAAATCACGAAAACATTTTGAGATATTTTTTCTCCTGTCTTTCCATTGTACTACTATGTTCGAAACCTTTCAAATGTAGACAACCGTGGATAAATAGGAATTTGAAAAATTGAGTATAATTCATATTAAATAGAGGTGCATCTTTTTTAACCTTGGCTGGGTCAATGGTTATTTCCCCAGAGTTTTCAGATAGTGGAAAAGAAAGAATATTTGTAGTTTCATTTTTATTTCTATATTGAAAATTTATTTGTTTTTGTTTTTGAGAGGTTAATAAACTTAAACCAAATTCATATTTTTCTCCTAAAATTTTATTTTTTATAGAAACAAAAGGCAAGCGTGGAAGCTTGCCTTTTGTTTTATTTGTAATAGTACAGAAACCTACATCCATCATAAAGTTTTATTTGTGACCTCTCTTTTTAGTAAATTTAGTTATTTTGCCTAATTTAAAAAGTTTTTCTTGGTTTTTTTTACGAGCTAGACGTTTTAATGTAGCTGCTTTAACTTTAATCTTAGATTCAGTTCTCTTATTATAACGCTTACTTTTTACTTTTTGAATAATTCCAGATTCTTGGACCTTTCGAGTGAATCTGCGAACAAGATTCATATTGCTTTCGTTTGCGTTTTTCTTTACTTCTATAACGGTAATCATGACCAATATATTATCACACCTTTTTATTTAAAGCAAATCTTCTGGGTCGACATTGACTCCAAAAGCTGGAGTCAATTTAGATAAGTCGTGGTAAAGGTCTCGATCCACCAACAATTTATCATTGGTCGGTAATGGCCAAATACTAGGATCAACTTTTATAACAGTGTTTGTTATATATTGACCTTTAATTTTACTAATAAACGCACTAAATATTTGTGGTTCATAATTACCTAAAATATTTTCAATATAATTACGAGCCTTTTCAGTATCACTAGCCGACCCCTCAAAAGTTATTTTTATAAGTCGTTTAAATGGTGGATATCCGAAATCTTTACGTTCAACAAGATCTTCTCGACAAAGAGGTAACACGTTTCCGCTTAATATATATTGCAAAATTTTATTTTCAGGCATCCTTGTTTGGATCACTAGATTTTTAATAGTGATGTTATGTAACTTTTCTATAATATGTAATATCTTTTGAGTGATATTAAAACTAGGAATAGAAAATAGACCATCAAGTGAAACAATTGCACTACAATAAACTTCTTCTTGAAGATAAGTAAAGACCATCTCAGTTCCAATCAATATACTTCCGGGATTATTATTAAATTCCAATATTGCTTCACGAGCTTCTTTGGTTGTGGGAGTTGCTTCTTTATCAATTTGAATAATTTTTGTTTTTGGGTATAGATTTTTTATTTCTTCGTAAACTTTGTCAGTTCCAATACCAAGTGGAGTTAGATTCCAACTTGAACATTTCGGACAACTAATTTCTGTTTTTTCTTTATGCCCGCATTTATTACACATAAATATTCTTGGAGTGGTGGTTTTATTTGCAGATAATTGTTTTGTTCCATATAAGACAATAGGGGTCGAGCAAGAAGGACAAAGAAGAGTATTTCCACAATCATTACAAACTGTTATTGGAGCTAATCCTTTGCGTATAGAAAAAAGTAAAATAGATTTATTGATGGATAAGGCTTCGTCAATCATCTTTCTCGTAGTGGAAGATATTGTTGTGAAAATTTTTTTACCCAATTCACTCACTTCTTCTTTCATATCAACCACTATTTGATTTTCAGTTTGTGGAAGTCTATATAAAGGTGAAGATATCTCACCAAATTCTCCTTGTTCATGCCGGTAGAGAGTTTCTGGTCGTAATAATGTGTCTCCGAAGATTAATTTTGTTTTTTGAATTGATGATAAAACTTCTGCAAAACTTCTAATATCAATATAAGGTCTTCCTATTTGTTTATAAGTATCGGAGCTTTCATGTTCCAAAATTACGGTTTTTATGTCATGACGAGGAATAGACATAAAAATTCCAGTACCTATTATGAGAATAGGGTGAATTTCAGTAATGACCGAATTATAAGTATTCACTAAATTTTTTTTGGTCATATCTGAATGAAAAGTAAAAACGTATTTTTCTATTCCCTTGGCGAGCTCTTTATTGAAATGATCTATATCATAACGGGTAGGAACACATATAAAAATAGATTCTTTTTTTGCAAAAGCTTCTCGGATAAGTGTTCGATAAAAAGCTAATCGGTCGGCTGGGATTGCTTGAAATATTAATTTTTCATGTTTTATGTTTTCAATATTTCCTCCTTCTGGAATTTTTACTTTTTTAAGATTAATAATATTTTCAATAAAAGCAGAAGGGAAGAGAGATTTTATTATTGAACCAGTGTTGCTCACTGTATAAGTTTTAATTTTTTGACAGGCCAGAAAAAAACTTTTATTGTAAGGTGAATCACCTTTAACTTTAATTATTTTTTTTAATTGGTAGTCTGCATTTTTTATATCAGATTTTATATCTCTTGCTTCTTCCATATTGATAACTATCGCATCTATAGTTTTTGTTCTTATTGGAATAACAACGATACTTCCAATCGGAATATCATTCGCAGAAAAATAAGAAAGATATTCTTTTTGATGAGGATTTTTTTGAAGTGGTATAACCGTAGCTATATACATATCTATATCGTAGCACATAGAGTTTAAATAAACATAATTTATTTTTTATGTTATAATCACCTTGTTTATATATAAATTATGGGTATATTTTCTAAAAAATTAGGTATTGATTTGGGAACCGCAAATACACTTGTGTATCTTCCTGGTAAGGGTATTGTTCTAAATGAACCTTCTGTGGTAGCGGTTTCTGAGCAAGACAATACAATTCTTGCTATTGGTCTTGAAGCAAAAAGCATGATTGGTAAGACCCCAGAGAGTATTATTGTTTATCGTCCCATGAAAGATGGAGTGATAGCAGATTATAGAGTTACGGAAGCAATGCTTCGATATTTTATTACTAAAACTCTAGGTAAATATAATTTATTTAAACCAGATGTTATGGTCTCCGTTCCAGCTGGTATAACTTCGACAGAGCGTCGTGCTGTGGTTGAAGCAGCGATAAGGGCAGGAGCAAAGAACGCCTATGTGGTGAAAGAACCAATTTTAGCGGCAATCGGGGCTGGTATTCCAATACAAGAATCAAAGGGTTACATGATAATGGACATCGGAGGAGGAACAACAGATGTAGCAGTTATTGCTCTTGGAGGAATAGTGGCTTCAACGTCGGTGAAATGTGCCGGGGACAAGATAGACCAAGCTATTACTGATTATATCAAAAAAACTTTTAATCTAGCGATCGGAGACCGAACAGCTGAAGCTATTAAAATGAAAATCGGTGCAGCTGTTCCACTTGAAGAAGAATTAACGATTACAATCAAGGGACGTGACTTTATACAAGGACTTCCCCGAACTGCTCAGATTTCAACAAATGAAATAGTTAGAGCGATAGACAAGGAATTACGCATTATGATTGGAGCGATTAAAGATGTACTTGCTCTTACTCCACCAGAACTTGCGGCGGATATTATTGATGATGGAATTATTATGACAGGAGGGTCTTCTCAAATACGAAATCTAGCGGATTTGATTTATCGTCGAACTGGAGTAAAAGCACGAGTTGCAGATGAACCACTTCTTTGTGTTGCAAAAGGCACGGGTGAAGCGCTAAACCACCTCGATACTTACAAGAAAAGTATTTTAAGTAAAAAATAATGAAAATAAATTATCAAAAAATTAAACGAAATACTTTTCGTATATTATTATTGGGATTTGCGATGGCAGGTTTTGTTTTTTTTATTGTCTATCTCGGAATGCAATTTAATTGGTTTAATGTTAAAGGTTCAGTTTCCGAACGCAATTCATATTTTAATCTCGATAAAAAAAGTCTAAGCAAAGGAAATAATAGTAATAATTTAGAAATTGTTTGTAAGATAAATGTACTGAGTAAATTTGCTCCATTAACCTCAATCAATATTTATAAGACACTAACTAAAGGTGCGAGTGATGAGCTTTTAAATAAAATGCTTGAAACAGCTTCTAGGCGTTTTACAAATGATTATTCCTATAAACAAGAAATAGATAATTGTAAAAATTTTACCCTATATTCTCAGGAATTAAATATTCCAATATCTGCTTATAATTGGGCCGATACGGATCAATGGAATTTAATGAAAGAAGTATTTACTCGCGATCAAGATATCATAAAAAGAGCAGCAAAAGATGCCCAAATTTCACCACGACTTATATTAGGGGGAATTATTGGTGAACAATTTAGATTTTTTAATAATAGAAGGGAATCATTTAAAACTTATTTTGAACCATTAAAAATTTTAGCATCGCTTTCCAATACTTCTTTTGGTATTGCCGGACTTAAACCTAAGACGGTTGGAATTATAGAAGATAATTTAAAAAATAAAAATTCAGTTTTTTATTTAGGTCCAAATTTGGAACATATTGTTGATTATAATGCGAATACTGATATTGAAATAGAAAGAATGAATAGAATTACCAATGCCAAAGACCCATATTATTCATATTTGTATGTTGGATTATATATGAAGGAGATAATAGCTCAATGGCAAAAAGCTGGATACGACATAAGTAGTCGTCCAGAAATATTGGCAACGCTTTACAATCTTGGTTTTTATTACTCTGTACCAAAAGAAAACCCTGAAGTTGGAGGTTCAATAATCAATATAAATAGTGTTGATTATACTTTTGGCGATATTGCTTATGAGTTTTATTACTCAGGAGAACTTTCGGATATTTTCCCAATTGAGGTACAATGATAAGGTAATTAATAATTACGAATTAAGAATTAAAAATGAACCTAGATAAATTGTTTCCTACCAATTTATACCATAGTTATGTTATAGAAGGAGATCCAGTTATTATAGCTCCGGATCTTTTGAGTTTTTTGGAAATTCGTGGAGAAATTTTAAAAAATAGTCCCGATGTGTTATGCCAAGTTTACGAATCATTTACTATGGACGATAGTAGTCAAATAAAAAATTGGCACAGTAAAAAAGGTGTAACTGAAGGTAAAAAGATTTGTATTTTGGCTACCAAATTCATAAATCGTGAAGCTGAGCAAACGCTTTTGAAAATAATTGAAGAGCCAGCCATAAATACCCATTTCTTCATTATTATTCCTGACTCATCAGTTCTTCTTCCAACAATTACTTCAAGGGTTCACATTATCAAAACAAACCAAGAAGATAATGTTGAATTGAAAAAAGAAGTTAATTCTTTTCTCAAATCTTCTCCAAAAGAAAGAATAGATACTATCGCCAAACTAATTAAAGATAATAAAAACGAAGAGAATAGTGGACAGTTGAGATATTATGCAACGCAATTTGTAAATGAAACAGAAAGTATAACTTACGAAAAATTTAAGAAAAATAAAAATAATAATGAAATCAAATTTATTTTAGAAGAAATTCAAAAAAGCCGTATTTATCTAAGCACCCCCGGCGCTTCAGTCAAAATGATTTTAGAACATTTAGCACTTGTGATATAGGGATTTTTTGTTGATAATAAGCATATTTTAACCTAATTTGAATAATCTTTTGGAGGAAAAAAGATAATAAATAATATGAAAAATAAATTGATGATGATTTCGAATATATTTCTTGTACTACCTGTTATATTTGCAGGTGTTTATCATCAGTGGCTATATTGCTTTTTAGCAAGTGGACTTTTAGTTTTTTCTCCACTCTATCATTGGTATAAAATTAATAAAACCACTTCTTTTTCTTTTAATCTATTTAAAAAACTTGATTGGATGTTTGCAATAGGTGCTTTTATTTATATGTATTACTATACTTATCAAAACATAGAAGGGTATAACCAAATTATTTTTTATATATTACTTTCTTTAATTTTGGTATTTTTCTGGTATGGATACAAAAAGAATGATTACGAAAAATGGCATCCATGGTTCCATATTATTGCACCTATAATATCTTCAGCTATCCTTATTGTTGCTAATTAAGGTTATTTAAGTGGTGGTGTAGATGAAATTAAAAAAGAGGGCCAACACGTGACCCTCTCACTACCGTCCGATTATCTTTGACGGTTATTGACTTTTTCACACAAACATTCTTCTGGTCTCGTTACCTATCCAGAAGCAAGGTTTCGGTACACCGACAGTTTGTATTCCAAAGGAGCATAAGCTCTTGGAGGTTTTGCTCAATGACCTCTCGCTTATTGATAATATATCATATAAAATAAGACATTGCTATTTGCTTAAAATATATGTGTAGCGATGTGTAGCAAGGACTGTGTAGCAAGGACGGTCCTTGCTACATCCTTATATTGACTTTAGGGTTATTAAGAAGTAATCTGAAGAAAATACTCACTTAAAACAAAATGATATGAAAAGAAAGAGAGAGAAAATATCATATGAAATTATCTTATCTGGGGAAAATAAGGATTTTGAAAAAATACTTCACTCAGAACCTGAAGATTACATTGAAATTGATCTAAGGGAGTTAATTAAAAGAGCTCACGTTAAGGGCTTAAAAATTATTAAAGCGATAAGGATTGATTTCTATCAGGAAGATATTCTCTTACTAGAAAGCCTCGGAGTTTACTCTGAGCTGGAGAATGGTTCTACTTGGTTGTATACTCTTTTTTTGTACAAGGGAGAATATTACAAATACCTTAAAAGAAAAGAGGAGCAATTTAAAAAAACTGTTTCAACCTTTGCAAATATGGGTTGGATTTAATTTAAATAATGAATTATTGTAAATGAAATGAGCTTGTCTAAACGATGAGCTCTTTTTTTTAATATGAATATATAGTAGAATAATAGGTATATGGCATACAATACACAAAATTTTAAAATAGAATTAAAAAAGATAGAAGAGTGGTTGAGTAAGGAATATTCACAAGTTCACACTGGACGAGCGACACCAATTGTTTTGGATAGTATAATGGTTCAAAGCTATGGAAGTTATATGCCGATCAAAAATGTGGCTGGAATTACTATTGAAGATCCAAAGACACTTCGTGTGGCTCCTTGGGATAAAAACCAGATTAAAGATATTGAAAGTGCAATTTCAGCTTCAAATTTAGGACTTTCAGTTGTTTCAGATAGTGACGGAGTTCGAGTTATTTTTCCAATGCTAACAACTGAGAACCGTACAAAGCTTGTAAAAGTTTTAAAAGAAAAACTTGAGGATGCTCGTATCAGTGTCAGAAAAGAACGCCAAGTTGAAATAGACAAACTTAATGATTTATCAGAGGATGATAAAAAAAGAGGTAAAGATGATATTCAAAAAGTTGTTGATGAGGGTAATAATAATCTCGAAGCTATCTTTAATAAAAAGGAAACTGAAATAATGAATTAAATAATCAGTATATTTTTTTAAGCACCAGTCCTAAGCATTGCTTAGGATTGGTGCTTTTGGTATAATATATTTATGTCAATAAGAATGACGCCATTAGTTGAAGGAGAATTTTTTCATATTTATAATCGTGGAAATAGTAAACAGGAGATTTTTCTTGATGAAGAGGATTATTTTAGATTTATTAAACTTCTATATCTTTCAAATTCTATCTATAATATAAATTTTAGAAATGATATAGTTAAAAAACATATAAGCGCTTTTGATTTTGAAAGAGGAGAGAGTCTTGTGAATATAGGAGCTTATGTATTAATGCCAAATCATTTTCATATATATCTCAGTCCTAAGCCACGCTTAGGACCAGATGAGGAGTTAAATAATGTGGCAAAATTTATGCTTAAATTATGTACTTCTTATTCTAAATATTTTAATAAAAAATATAATCGTACAGGTAAATTGTTTGAAGATAAATTTAAATCTGTTCATATTGTTACTGAGAATCAAGCTAAATATCTTTTTTCATATATTCATCTTAATCCTATAAAACTTATACAAAGTGATTGGAAAGAAAATGGAATTAAAAACAAAGATAAAGCATTAAAATTTCTTCATGATTATAAATGGAGTAGTCTTGATTATTATCAAGGGGTCCAAAAAGACGAAAATAAAATTTTAAGTTTAGAAAATTTTGTAAACTATTTCCCTGATCCTGAATCTTTTAGGAAAGAAATTTTTGAATGGTTATCAAAAGGTGACTGGTCCTAAGCAATGCTTAGGACTGGTTCATAATCGTATTTAAGGGAATGAATCTCGGAACGAGTCTTTTTGTTTTTATATATTGTCCCAATATGTTATTATGAGCTATATGAATATAATAATTTTTATAATAATCTTACTTGTGCTTGTTGTCTCGCATGAATTTGGGCATTTTATTGTCGCTAAAAAATCAGGGATACGAGTAGATGAATTTTCTTTTGGGTTTCCACCAAAACTTTTTGGTAAAAAAATAGGGGAAACAACTTATAATTTTAATGCACTTCCTCTTGGTGGCTATGTGAAAATCTATGGTCAAGGAGCCGATGATTTTCCTGGACAAAACGGTGAGGAAGTTACTGATTTAGACAAAGAAAGAAGTTTTATGCATAAGCCTCGATATATCCAAGCGGCTGTGCTTGTAGCTGGAATTGTAATGAATCTATTGGTGGCATGGTTACTTTTATCTATAGGTTTTATGTCGGGGCTTCCGACTTCAGTTGGAAGTGCACCAAAGGGGGTTATTGTACAAAATCAAGCACTTACCATTACAAGTGTACTTTCTGGTTCACCGGCAGAAATTGGTGGAATTAAAACTGGGGATAAAATCATATCACTTGATACCAAAACAGATTCGACTAAATTACTATCTTCAGAATTAGGAACTGAAAGTGTTCAATCTTTTATAAAATCTCATGGTAATGAAGATGTAAGTGTATCAATTATTCGAGGTAAAGAGCCAATGCAGTTAACTGTAATTCCAAAATTAAACAAAACGGGCGACAATGTGATGATTGGTATTTCAATGGATACTATTGGAACTCTCAAATTATCAATACATCGTGCTGTCTGGGAGGGATTGAAATTAACCTGGGATGTTACAATTGGAACAGTTGTTGGATTTTATAATTTAATTCACAGCGCTTTTTTAGGTAAAGCAGATATGAATAATCTTACTGGACCCGTAGGAATAGTAGGAGTTGTGGGAGATGCGGCAAAATTTGGTTTTGTGTATTTACTATCATTCACTGCTTTAATTTCTGTAAACTTGGCAGTCATAAATCTTGTGCCATTTCCAGCACTCGATGGGGGACGATTACTTTTCTTATTAATAGAAAAAATAAAAGGCTCTCGCATCAAACCTCAAATTGCAAACTGGGTTAATATGATTGGTTTTGGACTTCTAATGCTTCTAATGGTAGTAATAACCTATCATGATATAGTAAAACTTTTGTAGTTATAGGTTAAAATACCCACAATCTTGTGGGTATTTTACATTTTACTAAATATATGATATTATAATTAGACATTCGTTTATCTAAGCGATTTCCAGTTTAGGCAAGTCCGCTGTGGCGGATGTTTTTATTTAAGATAATTAATTTTTTAGCATAACAACATATATGGAAATAAGAAATATAGCTATAATCGCCCACGTTGACCACGGTAAAACTACTCTGACAGATCAGATGATGAAGCAATGTGGAATGGCAGAAGTTGGAGTAACCATGGATTCAAACGCTCTTGAACTTGAGCGTGGTATTACTATATATTCTAAAAATACTTCGGTTATTTATAAAGGAACTAAAATAAATATTGTTGATACACCAGGTCACGCGGATTTTGGCTCTGAAGTAGAGCGTGTCCTTCGTGCTATTGATTCTGTACTTTTACTTGTTGATGCACAAGAAGGTCCAATGCCTCAAACTCGTTTCGTTTTGAAAAAATCACTTGAACTTGGTCTTAAACCTATAGTTGTAATAAATAAAATAGATAAACCAGCTGCTAACCCTGATCGTGTTCATGATGAAATTCTTGAATTATTTTTAGAACTTGGAGCAACTCAAGATCAAATTGATTTTAAATACCTTTATGCTATTAGTAGACAGGGGGTAGCAAAACTTCATTTAGAAGATGAATCAAAAGACCTAACACCTTTGTTTGATCTTATTCTTTCTGAAGTAAAAGAGGCTTCTATAAATAAAGAGGACCCATTTAGAGCTCAAGTTTTTAATCTTGGTTATGATAACTTCCTAGGGCGTTTAGCTATTGTTCGTGCATATGCTGGTTCTATTAAAACAAATACTCCATTGGTGGTGAAAGATGCTTTTGGGAATTCTCGCACAGCAAAAATTTCCAAGATGTTTACTTTTGAAGGAATAAATAGAAAAGAAGTAACTGTTCTAAATACGGGGGATATCGCTATTATTGCAGGAATTCCAGATGTTTATATTGGAGAAACTTTTTGTGATGATATAAAAACAGAAGCTCTTCCTTCTATTGATATAGACGAGCCAACAATCTCTTTAAATTTTCTTGTGAATGATTCTCCTTTTTGTGGACGTGAAGGTAAGTATGTCACAAGTCGTCAAATAAGAGAGAGATTAGAGAAAGAACTCGAGATGAACGTAGGACTTCGAATAAATTTTGATTCACCAGATGAAGAAGAAGTTCAAGAAGGATTTCTAGTATACGGAAGAGGTGAATTACATATTGCTGTACTACTTGAAAACATGCGTCGTGAAGGATATGAACTTCAAGTTTCTCAGCCTCATGTAATTATAAAAGAAGAAAATGGTGTAAAATTAGAACCATATGAAGAGGCTACTATTGATGTACGAAATGAATTCTCAGGTGCTGTAATTGAAAAATTAACTGGACGTCGCGGAATCATCACAAGTATGCATGAAAAAGAAGGAATAGTTCGAATGTTGATTGAAATACCCACAAGGGGATTACTTGGATACCGTGGACAATTTGTCGTTGATACAAAAGGTGAGGGAATACTCGCATCTCGATTTATTGGATTTAAAGATTATGCTGGTGAAATTAAAAAACGTGATGTTGGTTCTATGACTTCAATGGTTGGAGGTAAAGTTATTGCATTTTCACTTTGGACACTTCAAGAAAGAGGAATACTTTATGTTGAACATGGTGATGAAGTTTATGAAGGTATGGTTATTGGAAATGTTACAAAAGGAGACGAGATGACCGTCAACCCAACAAAAAGTAAACAACTTTCAAATATGCGCTCGAGTGGAACTGATGAAGCAATCAATGTAAAACCACCTTATAAATTATCAATTGAAAGAGGTTTAGAGATCATGGCTGAAGATGAATATCTTGAAATTACTCCCAAAAGTGTTCGTCTCAGAAAGAAATTATTGACAGAAATGAACAGATCAAAATTAAAAGTAGCCGCTAAAAAGTAATATATTGGCCTTATTTGTCAACATATAATTAAATAGTTGACTTTATATGATTACAATGATATTATACATAGAGACAAGAAATTAATTAGATTAAAACAAATTAAAAATGGCTAATACAGTTACATTTAAACCAAAACAAGTTACCAAAAGAATGCTTTCAGGGTTACCACCACGTGCTTACGAGGTGATAGTTAATCGTTTCGGATTGACTTCCGATACTCAACGTAAGACACTGGAGGCGATAGGTCAAAAATACGGCATTACTCGTGAGCGTGTTCGTCAAATCGAAAATACAGCATTATCACTTATTCGTAAATCAGAATTTTTTAAGAACGAAAAAGAAGTTTTTGAAGAATTAAAAAAATTAGTACATACATTAGGGGCAATCGTCTCTGAACAAGATTTACTCAATAATTTATCTAAAGATAAATTAACTCAGAATCACATGCACCTATATTTAACTCTAGGTAATGAATTTACTAAACACAAAGAAGACGAACATTTTAAGACACGTTGGAGTGTTGATTCTGATATAGCGGAATCTATTCATAAATCTTTAAAAAATATATTCGAAAGTCTTTCCGATGATGAACTAATTTCTGAAGGGGAACTTATAGCTCGTTTTCTTGATGAGGTGAAAGATTTGTCTGAACAATACAAGAATGAAGAAATAGCTCGCCGATGGCTTTCAATGTCAAAAAAGATTAGTAAGAATCCATTGGGAGAATGGGGTAAATCTACTTCTTCTTCTATTAAAACTCGTGGAGTGAAAGATTTTGCTTTTTTAATGATGCGTAAACATGGTAGCCCAATGCATTTTAGAGAAGTAGCAAAAGCAGTAGCTAGTACTTTCGACAAAAAATGTCACATAGCAACTTGTCATAATGAATTAATCAAAGATCCAAGGTTTGTATTAGTAGGAAGAGGTATTTATGCACTTTCTGAATGGGGATATAAAACTGGAGTAGTTCGTGATGTCATAAAAGAACTTATCAAGAAAAATGGTCCTATGACCAAAGATGAAATTGTAGAGCAAGTAATGAAAGAGAGATATTTAAAGAAAAATACAATTTTAGTAAATCTACAAAATTCAAAATATTTTAAAAAGAATAAAGGGGGACAGTATATTATAGCTTAAAGTCAATAAAAAACCTCTCCGACCTAGGTCGGAGAGGTTTTTTATTTTAAGTATGATATAATAATTAATATGCAAAGAGGTTTTATTGTTAATACTTTAATAATAATTGCGGGTGTAATTTTTATCGCAATATTGATTGGGTATTTTACAAGTTAAAACATATTATTTTATGATACAAGATTTTTTTTCAACACATAATTTTAATTTAATACAACTACTGATTGTGGCGATTGGTTATTTGATGCCTATTCCACTTGCTTATGTTGCTTTTCATTTATGGCACCATTATAGACAAGAGCGTTTTATTATGAGTATAAAGTGGGTTTTACTTGAAATTCATGTTCCAAGGGATGTTATAAAAACTCCAGCTGCTATGGAACTTATTTTTTCAAACGCTTTGTATCATAAAAGTATAAAAGGTTTTTGGGAAGAATTCATGATAGGTGCTCCATGGCTTTGGTTTTCACTTGAGATGGTATCAATTGAGGGCAGAGTCCATTTTTATATTAGAACGCCATCTAGAATACGTGATTTAGTAGAGACACAGATTTATGCCCAATACCCCCAAGCAAAAGTTATTGAGGTTGAAGATTATGTTTGGAATATTCCCCAATATAAAAAAGATGGAGATTGGAATGTTTGGGGTTGTGAATTCACCAAAATGAAAGATGATGCCCAGCCAATAAAAACATATAAACAAATTGATGAAATGAAGACCGGAACAAAAGAAGAATTTAAAATTGATCCCATTACTCCTATTATAGAATTTTTAGGTTCATTACCCAAAGGTCAACAAGTATGGATTCAGATTGTAATTAGACAAAGTATTAAAAAATATCATAGTCATACTGGTAAACATGTGGGAATACAAGAACACTCAGAAGAACATATGAAAGAAATATTAAAACCTTTTACTAAATTTACTAAAACTGGTGGTTTGGGTGAAGGTGGTTCTGTTATGGAAATTAGAGCACCTGCATTTCTTGATGATCTTGTTAAAAAAATGATTACTGCCCTTACTCAAATTCATTTTGATGCTGGGATAAGAGTTATTACTTTATCAGACAAAAGACTTTGTACGGATGATCAATTTAATAATTTAAGACGTAATTCACGTTTGATATGGAGACAATTTGCCCAGCCATATTCAAATGAATTAAATCGTGTTAGTGCTACACAGTTCGATGCTCCTTGGTCTGATCCGACAGGGCTTGCTCTTACTTCAATCAAAAAACGTATGCTTGATTTTTATCGTATGAGAACTTTCTTTCATCCACCTATTCAGTACGCTTTTAAATATCCAGCTGTTTTATCAATGTTTTTTCCTTCAGGTAAACCGAATGTCTTTGTTCTTTCAAATGAAGAATTAGCTTCTCTTTATCATTTTCCTGGTATGGTTTCTGAGACTCCAAGCTTCAAACGTATTGAATCAAAGATTGCAAAACCACCATCAAATTTACCTATTTAATATATGGATGACAGTATTAGTAAAAACTGGCAACCAGAAAAGATAAAGCAACTAAGAATACATTGGATATTATTAGTTATTGGTTTTTTATTATTGATAGGATATTATTTATTTTCAGCCCCTTTTGATAGTAAAGATTTAATTATACATATAGAGAAAGGTCAATCCGTCAATGCCTTGACATTAGACCTTGAAAATAAAAATGCAATAAGAAATAATTCCGTTTTAAAAATTTTTATTAAATTATTTGGAACAAAAAAAGGTATTGTATCTGGAGATTATTTAATAAATAAAAATTCACCAGTTTGGATTGTTGCTTGGCAAATAGGTAGGGGTCATCATAATATTGAGCCGATTAAAATAACAATTCGCGAAGGATTAACAAATAAAGCTATTGCTGCACTACTTGCTGATAAATTGTCTGGCTTTCGAAAAGATTTATTTTTAATTAGTACAGAAAACAAACAGGGATATTTATTCCCAGATACATATTTTTTCTATCCACTTGATACTACTTCAGAAATAGTTGAGAAATTATCAAATAATTTTGATGTTAAAATTAAAAAAATTGATGAATCAATAAAAAAAAGTGGAAGAAGTTTGTCTCAGGTTATAATCATGGCTTCGATTTTAGAAGGAGAAGCGGGTGGTAAAGATGATATTGCTATTATTTCTGGTATTTTGTGGAAGAGAATTTCTACAGGAATGCCACTTCAGGTAGATATAGATAAGGATACATATATAAATAAAGGATTACCTCAAAAACCATTAAATAATCCGGGGTTAATGTCTATTAATGCAGCTATAAATTCAGTAGATTCAGCGTATTATTATTATCTTCACGATAAAAATGGTAAAGTACATTATGCTACGACATTTGAAGAACATAAGAGTAATATAAGTAAATATTTAAAATAATTAATTAAAAACTTCACAAATTATATTCTAAAAAAAGTCCTCGGATGAGGGAGGACAAGGAGCCAGACATTTTTTTATAAAATAATTTGCTACGTTTTTAGCTAAGATGGAACAATTATGATTTTAAAAACAATAAAACAAAAAGAATATGAATTGATAGATTCAGGTAATGGAGAAAAATTAGAAAGATATGGTTCTTATATTTTGAGGCGTCCAGATCCAGAAGCTCTTTGGGAAAAATCAAAAGATTTTAGTTTGTGGGATAAAGCAGAACTAAAATTTGTCCGTAATGGAAATAAAACAAAATGGATAGCCAAAGATGGGACTCCAAAAAATTGGGATATAGTATTTGGTGGTTTACATTTTTCAATTCGGCCTACTTCTTTTAAGCACACAGGTCTTTTCCCTGAGCAACTTCCGAACTGGGAATGGACAAAAGAGATAATTACGAATTACAAATTACGAATTACGAATGAAAAAAAAGTAAGTGTTTTAAATTTATTTGGTTATACTGGTGGAGCTACACTTGCCTGTGCAAAAGCTGGAGCCGAAGTTTGTCATGTTGATGGATCAAAAACTGCTGTTGAATGGGCTCGTGTGAACGCTGAACTTTCAGGATTGAAAGATGCACCAATACGCTGGATAGTTGATGATGTTTTAATATTTCTTAGAAGAGAAATAAAAAGAGGTCGCAAATATGATGCTATAATTATGGATCCGCCATCATTTGGACATGGACCAAAAGATGAACTTTGGAAAATAGAAGAACATTTCCTTTTGTTGATGAAACTCTGCCGTGAAATACTTTCAGATGATCCATTATTTATAATTACAAATGGTTATACCGCTGGATATTCTGCGATTGCTTATGAAAATAATTTAAAAGATATAATGAAGGAATATAAGGGTAAAATTGAAATCGGGGAGTTAACTATAAAAGAAGGTGACAATGATAGGTTGCTTCCTTGTGGAATATTTGCAAGATGGGAAAAGAAATAAAAACAGTATTTGTTGGAGTATCAGGAGGGGTAGATTCGTCTGTTTCTACTGCTCTACTTCTTGAACAAGGATACAATGTCGTTGGAGTTTTTATTCGTACATGGACACCAGATTTTATTGAGTGTACTTGGCGTGATGAAAGACGTGATGCCATGCGAGTTTGTGCGCATCTTGAAATTCCATTTTTAGAATGTGACGCGACCGAAGAATATAAAAAAGGAGTGGCAGATTATATGATTGAAGAATATAAAAAGGGCAATACTCCAAACCCTGATGTTATGTGTAATCGTGAAGTTAAATTTGGAGTATTTTGGAATTTTGCCAAAGCTCGTGGAGCAGATTTTATTGCAACGGGACACTACGCTCAAAATAATTACGAATTAAAAATTAAGAATTACGAATTAAAAAAGGGGAAAGATAATTCCAAAGACCAAGTTTACTTTTTATGGACTCTAACTCAAGATGATTTAGCTCATGTACTTTTTCCAATTGGTCATCTTAAAAAAACAGAAGTCAGAAAACTAGCAGTAAAATATAAACTTCTAACCGCCACAAAGAAAGACAGTCAGGGTGTTTGTTTTTTGGGACATCTTGATATGAAAGATTTTTTAAAACATTATATAAAGTCTGAAAAAGGGAATGTTCTTAGTGAAGATGGAGAAATTATTGGTACTCATGATGGAGCAGTATTTTTTACACTAGGAGAAAGACATGGATTTAATATTACTAAAAATACAGATGATAATAAACCACTATATGTTGTTTCAAAAGATCCAATGAATAATACAATTACAGTCAGCCCTAAGTCGGACTTAGGGCTAGAAAAAGAAAGTAAATTAAATACGACCATCATGTGTAGTAATGCGAACTGGATTAATGAAATTCCTAAAAAAGACAAGAAATATCAGGCCCAAATTCGTTATCATGGAGAGTATTTAGATTGTAAAATAGTTTGCATAAGTCAGACCTATACAGAGGTAATTTTTGAGAAAAATATACTTGTAGATAAAGGACAATCTATTGTGATTTATGATAATGATATTTGTCTAGGTGGATGTGTTGTAAATTAGTAAATATCTAGTAATAGATATTTTGAAGAAGAAGAATAACAATCTAGCTAGATTCTATAAATTTATGCATATGCGTAAAAAAACAGAATTTGAAAACATAATGTTAAAACATATTGAATAAATGGGCAAATTGGAATATAATTTATGTATGAATTCAGAAACAAGGAATTGCCACCCCAAAGGAAATCAAAACGTCGAATGCACATTTTTCTTCCTACAGGGCAGGAAATTGTAAAAAAATATGAGTAATATGTTTGAAAGTAGAATATGCCAAAATTGCAAACTCGAATTTATAATCGAGCCAGATGATTTTTCTTTTTACGAAAAAATAAAAGTTCCACCGCCAACTTGGTGTCCAGAATGTCGGTTGATTAGGCGACTGGCTTATAGAGAAGAAAGATCTTTATATAAAGATAATTGTGACAAATGTGGTAAAGATATAGTGAGTTTATTTGCTCCGGAAACTCCTTTTATTGTTTATTGTTCTCCGTGCTGGTGGGGTGATGATTGGGATGCGATAGATTATGGTAAAGATTATGATTTCTCTAAACCATTTTTCTTGCAACTTTATGAATTACAAAAAATTGTGCCTTCGCAAGGAACAAATTCTAGGAATTGCGTCAATTGTAAATATTCGCATGGCAATATTCGTTGTAAAGATTGTACTTTTGTTTTTGGCGGATTTCAATCAATTAATTGTTTTTATTGCCAAGCAGCTATTTTAACTCGTGATTCTATGGATTCTGATGTAGTTTGGAATACAGATCATGTGTATGAGACAGTGAATTCAAATGGATCTTATAATACAAAATTTGCATATTTTTCTGACGAATGTCTTGATTGCTCTTTTCTTTTTAACTGTATCGGGTGTTCCAATTGTTTTGGCTGTGTTAATTTAAGAAATCAAAAATATTGTATTTTTAATAAAAAATATTCCAAAGAAGAATATCAAAGAGAAATAAAAAAATGGGATTTAGGTAGTTATGAAATACGAAAGCAAGCTGAAAAATTATTCTGGGGGCTATATTACAAAATGCCAAGACGGTTTGCTCTTATTGTAAATTCAAACAATGTAATTGGTGATGATTTAAAAAATACTAAAAATTGCAAGAACTGTTTTGTGACTCGTAATGGAATAGAAAATTGTAAAAATATATTTACTTGTGGTTTATTATTAAAAGATAGTTATGATGTTACATTTGGTGGCGATACATCAGAACTTTTATACGAAGTTAGTGGAAGTACTCAGGCGCAACGTAGTTATTTTGCCCGTGGAAGTAATAATACTGTGGATGTTGAGTATTCAGAGAATATTTATGGTGGGACTAATCTCTTTGGTTGTGTTAAATTACGACAGAAAAAATATTGTATTTTAAATAAGCAATATACAAAAGAAGAATATGAAGAATTAATTCCTAAAATAAAAAAACATATGAATGATATGCCATATGTCGACAAAAAGGGTAGGATTTATAAATATGGAGAATTTTACCCATCAGAACTTTCTATGTGGGCGTATAATGAGACTTGGGCAAATAAATATTTTCCATTAACTAAAGAAGAAGCACTAGAAAAAGGATATTTTTGGCGTGATCAAGAAGAAAGAGATTTAGGAGTAACAATTAAATCACTGAATTTACCAAATCATATAAATGAAGTTTCGGAAACTATTTTAGATGAAATTATCTCTTGTGAACATGAGGGAAAGTGTAATGATCAATGTATTACAGCTTTTCGTATTTTGCCAGATGAGCTTAAATTTTATCGTGCCATGAAATTAGCTTTACCGCGTTTGTGTCCTAATTGCAGATATTATCAACGTTTAAAAATGGTTAATCCACCAAAACTTTATCATCGAAAATGTATGTGTAGTGGAAGAAGTTCTCAAAATGGAGAATATCAAAATATCGTAGAACATATTCATAGAGATGATCAATGTCAAAATAAATTTGAAACAGCAATTAATTCAGAAAGAAAAGAAATAGTTTATTGTGAAAAATGTTATCAGGCGGAATTTATATAATATGAAAAAACTTAAATTAAAATTAGAGTCATTTAAGTATCTTATTCCAATTATATTGAAAACCATTAAATTTAAAATAAAAATCTGGTTTTATAAAAAGTTTAATAATTATAAATAATTTGATACAATAGTAATATGAATAATATTTTTGATGCGGTGACAGTCGACATTATAATTCGTCTTTTTGTAGCGATGATTTTAGGAATGGTTATAGGTATTGAGCGTGTATGGGCACACAAGACTGCGGGTATGCGTACTTATGCACTTGTCTCTATGGGGTCTGCTTTGTTTGTGATTATCTCAAATGAGATGGTTAAATACTATGCAGGATTTTCTGGGCTTAATCCTTTAATGATAACTGCTCAAATTGTTGTTGGTGTTGGATTTATTGGTTCAGGTCTTATTTTTTCAAAAGAATCAAAAATGCTGGGACTTACAACAGCTACCGGTTTATGGGTTTCAGCAGGTATTGGAATGGCTGCTGGTTTTGGGCTTTATAATATTTCTATAATTGCTACGATATTAACTCTATTTATTTTTATAGTAATGTGGTTTGTTGAAGAGCAGCTTAAAAAGACAAAATATTTTAAAGAGAATCCTTCTATTGATAATAATTAAATTATTTATAAAGCCCCCCGACCTAGGTCGGGGGGCTTTATAAATTTGGTTTTTTGTTGTATTATGCAAAGATGCACTCAAGCGAAATAAGAAATCGGTTTTTAAAATTTTTTGAGAAAAGAGGTCATAAAATAATCCATTCTGCCTCACTTTTACCAGACAATGATCCCTCTGTGCTTTTTAATACAGCAGGAATGCAACCATTGGTACCTTATCTTTTGGGACAAGAACACACCATGGGAAAGAGAATTGCTAATATACAAAAATGCGTAAGAACTGGTGATTTAGATAGTATTGGAGATAATAGGCATTTTTCATTTTTTGAAATGATGGGTAATTGGTCACTGGGTGATTATTTTAAAAAAGAAGCAATAACTTGGAGTTATGAATTTTTGACTTCGAAAAAAGAAGGGTTGGGACTTAATCCAAAGTTACTTTATGTGACTTGTTTTGAAGGTGATAAAAATGCACCCAAGGATATAGAATCTTTTGAAGTTTGGAAAAGTTTAGGAATACCTGAAAATAGAATTTACTTTTTAGAAGCTGATGATAATTGGTGGAGTCCAGGAGAGAATGGTCCTTGTGGTCCTTGCAGTGAGATGTTTTATGATATGACAGATAATAAGGTTGGAGATTTATCTAAAGATGAGTTTTTGAATGCAGTTCGAACTGAAGATTTGATAGAAATCTGGAATGATGTTTTTATGGAATATGAAAAAAAAGATGGAATAGTTATAGGTAAATTAAAACAAAGAAATGTTGATACGGGGGCAGGGGTTGATAGAATGACAGCCATCATGCAAAAAAAACAAACCGCTTATGATACTGATTTGTTTGAGGATATAATAAAAAAAATAGAAGAGTTGTCAGGTCTTTCTTATGGAGAAAAAAAGGATGGAGAATACATAAAGGCGGGGAAAAGTTGTTGGGTTGAAACAAGAAAAGAAATGAGAATTGTCGCTGATCATATGAGGGCTAGTGTTTTTATGATTAACGATGGAGTTATTCCTTCTAATTCAGACAGGGGATATGTTTTACGTAGATTAGTTAGACGTGCGGTAAGATTTGCTGATAAATTAGGATTTGAGAAAAATACCCTAAAACTAATTGCAGAAGTTGTAGTTTCAAAATATAAAACTTTTTATAGTGATCTTGAATTAAATTCAAATAAAATACTTGAAGAAATAAACAATGAAGAAATAAAATTTAGACATACCTTAGAGCTTGGAATGAAAGAATTCAAAAAAGAACAAGATCCATTTATTTTATTTACATCTTATGGTTTTCCCATTGAACTTACTATTGAAATGGCTAAAGAAATTGGTAGGATTATTGATTTAGAAGATTTTAATAAAAAACTAAAATTACACCAGAATCAGTCAAGAACTTCATCGGCTGGTATGTTTAAAGGTGGACTGGCAAATCATAGTGAAAAAACTATTAAACTTCATACTGCTCACCATTTACTTTTAGCAGCCTTACAAGAAGTTGTTGGTCATGATATAAAACAAAGGGGAAGTAATATAACCGAAGAACGACTACGAATAGATTTTATTTGTGATCATAAACTTACTGATGAGGAAAAAATAAAAACTGAAAATTGGGTAAATGATAAGATAAAAAGAAATTTAAATGTAGTTAGAAAAGAAATGCCACTAGAAGTTGCAGAAAAGATTGGAGCTCAAATGGAATTTGGGGCTAAGTATCCAGATATTGTATCAGTTTATTTTATAGAAGATGAAGATGATAATGCTATTTCAAAAGAATTCTGTGGCGGTCCTCATGTATCTAAAACAGGAGAATTAGGTCATTTCAAAATACAGAAAGAAGAAGCCGTTGCCTCTGGAATACGTAGAATAAAAGCAACACTTGAATAATTTTTCCACAACATATTGAGCATTTTTATTAATCCTGTAGTATACTGTGAATACTATGGGATTTTTATTTACACAAAAAAAAGAAAGTTTTATTGCGATTTTTGATATTGGATCTGGAAGTGTTGGAGGAGCTATCGTTCGTGTTCCTATGGATAATAAAGAGATACCAGTAATATTAAAATCAGTAAGAACAGACGTAAAATTTCACAAAGATTTTGATTTTAATTTTTTTACAAAAGATATGATTTCTGCTTTGAGAGAAACAGTGACTTCTTTGTATGATAAAAAAATTGGAGCCCCAGATGAAATTGTCTGTGTCCTCGCTTCACCGTGGTATTTATCAGAGACTAGATCTATCATACTAAACAAAGAAAAACCTTTTACTTTTACAAAACATTTAGCTAGTGAATTAATTGAAAAAGAAATAACGAATCTTACTCAATTGTATAAGACAAAATACGGGACTCTAGAAGGTGCTCCTGAAATTATTGAGAAAAATACAATGTCTGTATCTTTGAATGGATATGCGATAGAAGACCCTGTCGGTAAAAAGTGTCAATCTTTGGAAATGGATATGGTTATATCTCTTGCTCCTAAATTGTGTCTAGATAAGATTAAGGAAACATTATCGAAAACTTTTCATCATACAAAAGTTAGTTTTTCTACATTTACTTTATCTACATATCTAGCTATAAGAGATAAATATTTAACACAAGATTCATATTTATTGCTCGATATTAGCGGAGAAATAACCGATGTAGGAATAGTAACAAAGGGAATATTAAAGTCGGTTCTTTCTTTTCCTTTTGGAAAGAAAACCTTCTTCGATTATATGTGTACCAAATTAGAAATTGAGTTACGTGATGCAAAAGAGCTTTTTAAACTTTATAGTGAGAATAATTTATCCGATGCATTTAAGAAAAAAATTGAACCACTTTTAAAATCAATCGAAAATTCTTGGGGTGAAGCTTTTAAACAATGTATAAGTACGTTACCAAGAACACTTATTCTTCCTAATACAATATTTTTAACAACAGACAATGATATGAAAGGTTGGTTTGTAAATGTTTTACAAAGTGAGGATTATATAAAACCTACAGTCTCTGTGCATAAAAGTATTATTGTAACATTAGATGGACCTGAATTTTTAAATATGTGTGATGTTAAAAATGGAGAATGTGACCCATTTTTAATGGTAGAGGCTATTTCAATAATGAGAAAAAAGGATAAATAACATGACTAGAATTATCTTGGAGGATATAAAACTTAATAAAGATAAAAAAATAATTAAACCACAAGAAAATATGAGTCATTATTTTGATTCCAATGTTAATAGTAATTTATATAGAGAAGAGGTCAAAAAAAAAGAAATTGATGTTGAAACCTATATAAATAGCAGAACTTCTCATACCACAAAACTACCAAGAACTCCTCAGGTGGCTAGAAAATCCAGACTTTTTAGTAGGCCATTGGTATCATTTTTGATTTTTTCATTATTAGTGGGAGCAATTTATTGGGGTGGTAATTATTTTCACAAGGCTATAGTTACTATCACTTCTAAAAAACAAAACATAAATTATGATCATAAATTGTTTACTGCTTCTAAGGTTTTAAATAATAATGGAGTAGATTTTGAAATAATGATAGTTTCAGATAATTTTTTGAAAAATTTAACATTAACTGAACCAAAAGATGTATCAATAAAAGCTCATGGAAGTATTATTTTATACAATGAATTTAGTACTACATCTCAAAAAATAACAATAGGTTCATTTATCTCTGATGAAGAGGGAAAAGTTTATAAAACAGATTCGACGATAATTATTCCAGGTTACAAAATTATAGACAAGAAAATTACTCCTGGTCAAATAGAGGTAAATCTAATATCTTTTCTTCCGGGAGAAGAATATAATGGAGAACCAACAGATTTTCATGTGAATGCGTTTAAGGGAACTTCTAAATATAATAAAATTTATGGGAAATTGAAAAGTCCACTTATAGGAGGAGCTCAAGGTTTAGTATATTCAGTTGGTGATAAAGATAAAGAAAATATTGATAATGTAGCTCAAAATTCTTTTAAAAATAAATTATTGGATAAAGTTAAATCTCAAGTTCCTTCTGGTTATATTTTATATCCTTTAGCCATGTCGTATTTTTATAAGATTGATGAGAACACAATATCTAAAACCCCAGAAGCTACAGTTAAAATAGATGGAGAGTTGTCTGTAGTTTTATTAAACGAGAAAAGTTTAATTGATAGTATTATAAAAAATTCATTAGCAAATATATCTAAAGGTGAATTAAAAGAAGTAAATATAGTAGATTTAAATAATTTAATTTTTAATTTTTCAGATAAGGAGCAGTTAATTACCAAAGAATTAGAATCAATACCTTTTTCTCTTACAGGAGATATAAAAGCGATCTGGAATCCAGATATAGAAATGCTTAAATCAAAATTAGTAGGAATTAATAAGGCTGATGTACTATCAATTTTTAGACAAGACCCAGGAATTTCATCGGCAATAGTGAGCGTATTTCCACCTTGGAAAAAACACTTACCCAGAAATACAAATAAAATAAATATTGTTATACAATAAATGTTGACTAAAAATTATTTATTTGTTATATTTACAAAGCATTAATGAATCAAAAAGATGATAAAAATACAGTGATGGGGATTGTTACGGAAGCGCTTCCTAATACACTTTTTCGAGTAGATGTTGGGGATGGAAAAATAATCCTCTCCTATCTTGCTGGTAAAATGCGAATGCATAGAATCAAAGTATTAGTTGGAGATAAGGTAGAGGTTCTACTTGATCCTTATGGTGGCAAGGGAAGGATCATAAAAAGAGGTTAGCCTTGCTTATTTTATTAAAGTAGTGTATTATAGAATAGTATGTGCTTATATGGTAAAAATACAGGGTAAAAGCCCTATATTTTTCTTTAGCATTTAAACGAAAAATGAAAATTAAATCTGCAGTAAAAAAAATTTGTACAAAATGTAAATTAATCAAACGAAGTGGTCATCTTCGTGTCATTTGTGATAATCCTAAACATAAACAAAAACAATAATTTTATATGAGAATTCTCGGTATAACTATTCCAAACAACAAGCATCTATATATAGGACTTACTAGTCTTTATGGTATTGGTATCCCACGTGCAAAATCTATATTGAAAGAGGTGAATATAAATCCTGATATTAAAGCAGATACTTTAACCACTGAAGAAGAAAATGCAATCCGTAAAATAATAGAGACCATGTCTATTGAGGGAACTCTGAAACGTGAGATTGCTTCCAATATAAAAAGATTAAAAGATATTAAAGCATATCGAGGAGTGAGGCATATGCGTAGGTTACCAGTTAATGGTCAAAGAACAAAGACTAATTCTAGGACTGTCAGAGGTAACGTTAGAAAAACAATGGCATCTGGTCGCCGAAAAGAAAGTAAAACATAATTAATATTCATATGGGAAAGATAAAAATTATAACAAAAGAAGAAGATAAAGTTGAAGCTACTGAAAAAGTAGCAGAAGTTGCACCTAAACAAGGAGGTAAAACACCAAAAAAAAAGATAGTGGCCGGAACTTTACACGTAGAAGCAACCTTTAATAATACTAAAGTAGTTTTATCTGACAAAGAAGGTAATACTTTGTTTTGGACTTCAGCTGGATCTCTAGGATTTAAAGGAGCTAAAAAGGGTACACCATTTGCTGCTTCAAAAGCTGGATCTGTTATTGGAGAAAAAGCAAAAGCTCTTGGAATAAAAGAAGTAGATGTCAAAGTTAAGGGAGTAGGTAGTGGTCGTGAACCTACCATTCGTGCTTTCATGGCTTATGATATAGAAATAACAGGAGTCAATGATGTTACACCAGTTCCGCACAACGGACCAAAACCTAAAAAGCCTCGTAGAGTATAAAAAATATTATGAAAACAGTTCAAATGTATAAAATATGTAGAAGACTAGGACCAGGAGTGTTTGAAAAATGTCAAACAACTAAATTTGCTATGTCTGAAGCTCGTCACGCTAAAAATACCAAAGGTAAACGTCCAAAACCTTTATCCGGTTACGCTACTCAATTTATTGAAAAGCAAAAAGTTCGCTTTATGTATGGTATTAGTGAAAAACAATTTTCAAATTATATTAAAGAAGTAGTTGACCATAAGGGATCACTAGCAACTGAATATCTTTTTGAATTATTAGAAAATCGTCTCGATAATGTTGTTTATCGATTAGGGTTAACTCATTCTCGTCGCTTATCTCGCCAAATGGTTTCCCACGGTCATATTGTTGTTAATGGTAAAAAGACCACAGTGGCATCACAACGTGTACAAGTTGGAGATGTAATTGCAGTTCGAGAAGGTAGTAAAAAGAGTGTTTTATTTGCTGATATGGTTAACAGAATGAAAGATTATACTTGCCCAAACTGGTTAACATTTAATGCAGAAAGTCTTTCTGGAAAAATCCAAGGAAAGCCAAAAAATATTGAAGGATATATTGACCTTAACACTGTGTTAGAGTTTTATAGTCGTTAAGAATAAAGTATGGTTAATTTTTATAAATAATACGAGAGCTTATAGCTTTCCAATATCATATAACTATGTCTGATTTAAATATTATACTACCATCAAAACTATCTATCATTTCAGAAGTAGACACAAAAGGTGTTTATGAAATAGATGGTCTTTATCCTGGGTATGGACATACTCTGGGTAATTCACTTCGTCGTATCATCTTGTCTTCTTTGACAGGAGCTGCTATTACATCTATAAAAATTGATGGAGTAGATCATGAATTTTCTGTAATTGATGGAGTTAAAGAAGATGTTATTACAATTCTTCTTCATTTAAAACAAGTTCGTTTTCGTTTAAATACTGATGAACCTCAAACTGTTAAATTGCAAGTTAAGGGACCTAAACAAATTACAGCAGGAGATATAGAGAAAACAGGACAAGTTGAAGTTTTGAATAGTGACCTTTATATAGCAGAAGTGACAGGGAAAAATACTCTCTCAATTGAAATGACGGTTGAAAAAGGTTTAGGTTTTATTCCAAAAGAAATGCACCAAAAAATTAAAAATGAAGTAGGAATTATATCGTTGGATGCTATTTTTACTCCAATTCGAAGAGTGTCTTATGAGGTTGAAAATATGCGCGTAGGAGACAAGACAAACCACAATCGTTTACGCATGACAATTGAAACCGATGGAACTTTAACTCCACGAGAAGCTCTTGAAAAAGCTATAACAATTATGGTAGAACAATTACAGGCTATTGTTGGTTTTACTATCTCACATAGAGTCATCAATAATGAGAAAGAACAAGAAAATATAAAAGAGAAAAAAATAGAAGGAAATAAAGAAGAGAGTAATGAATTTACTGATATTCTAAAAACACGAATCGATACTCTTGATCTTTCTACTAGAACTCTCAATGCTTTAACTGGAGCTAATATTAGAACCATAGGAGGTGTAGCCAGAAAAAAGAAGGAAGATTTATTAGAAATTGAAGGAATCGGAGATAAAGGTATTCAAGAAATAAAAAAAATTCTTGGTGGATATGGCATAACACTTAAATAATTGGTCATCAGTAATTAGTAATTAGTAATTATAAAAATATGCGACATCATAACAGTGTAAGAAAATTTGGAAGAAATAAAAATCAACGTAATGCTCTACTAAAGGGTCTTATGTTGGCTATTATTGCACATGGGAAGATAGAAACAACAGAAGCAAAAGCAAAAGAGTTGCGTCCATTTATTGAGAAATTAGTTACAAAAGCAAATGTTGGGACGTTAGCATCACATCGTCTAGTTATTTCTCGTTTATACAATCTTACAAGTGAAGCAAATAAATTAATCAATGATATTGCACCAAAATACAAGGGAATTCCAGGTGGATATACTCGTATCACAAAACTCCCACGTAGGTCAGGGGATGCAAGTAAAATGGCAATAATCGAATTTATATAATATATGGCAACAACATACACAATCGATGCTAGTGGTAAATCTTTAGGAGTAGTTTCAAGTGCTGCTGCAAAAGCTCTTATGGGTAAAAATTCACCCGATTACGTCGCAAATAAAATTGCTGATGTATTGGTAGTAATTATAAATACAAGTAAAACAAAAATGACAGAACGTCGTTTAAACGAAACTTTACACGAGACATATTCTGGACAACCAGGAGGTTTTAAAACTAAAACAAACGCTAAAATATTGGACATAAAAGGATGGAAAGGTTTATATGAGTTAGCAGTTTATGGAATGCTTCCTGCTAATAAATTGAGACCTCTTATGATGAAGCGTTTAACAATAAAAGATTAATAAAATAATATGGAAAAAAAACCAACAACAAAAGAATATAAGAGAGCTATCGGACGTCGTAAGACTTCAACTGCCGTTGTTCGTCTTTATAAGGCTACCAAAAATTCATATTCTATAAATGGTAAAGATTTGACTGAATATTTTAAAACAGCAGAACTAAAAAAGATTGTAACTTCTGCATTTGAAACAGCAACACCAGCCGAAAAATATGAAGTTGTGGTAACTACAAAAGGGGGAGGAATACACTCACAAGCTGAAGCAGTTCGTCATGGAATCTCACGCGCTCTTGTTCTTGAAGATGGAGAACTACGTGGAGTATTAAAGAAAGCTAAAATGCTTAAACGTGACCCACGTCAAGTTGAGAGAAAGAAATTTGGACTCAAGAAAGCTCGCAAATCTCCACAATGGAGTAAAAGATAAAACCCTTCGGGGTTTTTTCTTTTTATATACAATCCAGCCTTGCTGGTAAAATTAGACATGATACAATATAAACATGTCAATACGTAAAGTGAATTTTGTTCGAGGAGAGTATTATCATATATACAATCGTGGAAATAGTAAACAGAAAATATTTCATGATAAAGAAGATTATCAGTATTTTCTTAGATTACTTTTTATAGCAAATGGAGAAGAAAAATTTAAGTTTCATTTTTTAGAAGGTAATGTTTATGAAGCAAAAAGAGGAAATCAATTGGTTGCCATTGGTGCTTATGTTTTAATGCCGAATCATTTTCATTTACTTATCACTGAAATAGAAGAAGGAGGTATAAGTAAGTTTTTACATAAAGTTTCAAGTGGTTATTCTCATTACTATAATAAAAAATATGAAAGAACAGGTTCTTTGTTTGAAGGAAAATTTAAATCAGAATATGTATATAATGATCGTTATTTAAAATATTTATTTTCATATATTCATTTAAATCCAATTAAATTAATTCAAAAAAATTGGAAAGAAGAGGGTATTAAAAATAAACAAAAAGTTTTAATATTTATTAATAATTACAAATATTCTAGCTATAAAGATTATTTAGAAATAATACGACAAGAGAATTCGATTATCAATAAAGAATTTTTTCCTAATTATTTTCCCTTTAAGGATTTATTTTTAAAAGAAATATTTGACTGGATTAAAATAAAATTGTAAAATTTTACCAGCAAGGCTGGAAAATGGAGCTTTTACTTATTGGGTAGAAAGTTATATACTTTACAGGTGGAAGACTTAAATGAAAATAAAAAAATAGTTAACTTTTTGTTTGAAATTGGAACTATGAGAAAGTTACCTCGTATTCACCAGCAATTACTTTTATCGCAAGATTTATCGGATAATATTGCTACTCACTCATATCGGGTATCTCTCATTGCTTGGTTTATTGCTAAGGCTGAAAAAGCTGATCCTTATAAAACTATGATGATGGCTTCACTTCATGATATTAAAGAAGTCCGGAGTGGAGATCATAATTATATACATAAGAAATATGTAAAAATCTTTGAAGATGAAATTTCAAAAGATCAATTAGGAGATTTACCATTTTCAGATTTACTAGAATTTATTACTGAATTTGAAAAAAGAGAAAGCAAGGAAGCTATAATCGCCAAAGATGCAGATTTGATAGATCAAATGTTATTACTAAAAGAATATGCTCACCAAGGCAATAAAGAAGCAGAAATTTGGTTAACAGGAAAGGGAACTGACAATAATGTAAATATTCAATATCAAAGCTTAAAAACAGATGGAGCTAAACGAATTGGGAAAGAAATACTAGAGGGAAAAGTTTCTGAATGGTGGGAAAACATTTGGACTATTAAAAATAGATAAAAATCAAACTTGAAAAAGTTTGGTTTTTTGTATAAGATTACAACTATGAATGATGAAGAAATTAAAAGAGAAGAACAAATAGATAATTTTGAAGATGTAACTTTTGTTGAAAGTACTGAGGATGGCGAAGTATTACCAACTAAGGATGTCGCTAAAAAGTTAAGAGAACAAATAAAAACTTTACAAAAAGAAAAAGAGGAGTATTTAACTGGATGGCAGAGAGCTAAAGCTGATTATGTGAACCTTCAAAAAGAACTCGATTCGGCTCGGGTAAATATTGCCATTTTAACTAAAGAAAAAATGACAGAAAATTTATTACCAGCTCTTGATAGTTTTGAAATGGCTTTTTCAAATAAAGAACATTGGGAGAAAATAGATAAAGATTGGCAAGATGGAATAACTTCAATATATCAACAATTTTTATCTGGACTTTCAAACTCTGGTATTACAAAAATTGATCAAGAAGAAATTCCTTTTGATCCGAGTGTTCATCAATCGATTAGTGTTGTTGAGACAACCGAAAAATCAAAAGATCATACAGTTGAAAAAATCCTCCAAGTTGGATACAAAATAGGTGAGCGTGTAATCCGCCCAGCCAAAGTAACCATTTACGAATATAAAAAATAGGTTTTAAATAAATATTTCATAAAAAAATTCTCGGACTCACCACGCATAAATTTCTGCTGAAATTTTGCTCTGCTCGGTCCAGTCGGCCTGCGCAAGGGTTCGCTCGAGAACATTTTTACTCCATATTTATTTGCATAAAGTAAAGAATTCTTTTTCTGTTGCTTCATCTATTTTATCAGTAACTATTATCATCATTTCTGATGATAAGTTGAGATCTTTTTTAATATTAGTAAAAAGATGTTCGTATGGATACATTGAAATCCAGACTGAATTTTTCATACAAATAAACCCAGCTTTTTTAAGTAGATATCTAAGTGCTTCGCGCTCACTTTTTCGCTCTTCAGGAAGATCAAGAATGATTATTCGCCAATTACCGTCCCAATTATTTGAAACTAGGGTAGTATCATCGTCGAGTATATTAAAATTAAAACGCTTTTTACCTTCATTTGAAAGTCTGAAATATGGCTGATTTTCTGACTGAAAACACTCTACAAGGCCGTCTGAGGCCATCTTTTTAATAGAGCGGGATATTGCATATTCTGGCCTATTTTTGCTTGAATATGTGCCTTTTATTGCATTTTCGACACCTTCCTTAAGTGAATTAAGAGAAATAGCCTTCTTTCTGGATAGGGCTTTAAAAATAGCCTTTTGAATTGATGGTTTGTGCCTTTCCGGCGCATCTACCGAGAAAGTGGATTTCTTATGGTTCAAAATCATACTTAATTATTGTATCATATCTATATATATTAGACAACAATTTAGTGGTCACGAAATACTTGTCAAAATATTTTGGTTAGTATATAATGTGTTAGTAAATGTTTAGCTTTACGCTAAAACAATTTTTTATTATCAATCATTATTAATTTATT
>Ga0172379_10000859_pt1 | contig 69015 bp, 55 predicted proteins | sample GrowelOW334metaG_FD_119756 | JGI IMG/M metagenome (GOLD analysis project Ga0172379, IMG submission 119756) | Groundwater microbial communities from an aquifer near a municipal landfill in Southern Ontario, Canada - Groundwater well OW334 metaG | ecosystem: Environmental > Aquatic > Deep... | reverse complement strand
TCAGCACTCCAGCACTTCAGCACTCCAGCACTCCAGCACTCCAGCACTTCAGCACTTCAGCACTCCAGCACTCCAGCACTCCAGCACTTCAGCACTCCAGTCTTTAACTCAATCGCAGGCAATTGACATTCCGGCGGTTAAACGCTAATGTCGCCTGTCCGTTCCTTTCAACCATTGCAACGACTGCGGAGGCAGCTCATGGCAGAACTTATCGCGCTCGTCACGTTCACGTCGCTCGCGCACCAGATATGGTTCGTGGGCTCGATGCTCCTCTTGCTGATCTTCTGCTCGGCCGTGCTCCTGGGCTTCAACCAGCAATTCCATTTTCTCGCCATCCTGCACGCCATCGTGGCCGTCGAAGCGATCTTCTCGCGGCTCTTCCGTCCGGAAGACACCGAGGTCTTCTCCGTCCACTGCATCTGGTTCAATCTGCTCATGGCGATCGTCTACATCTTCCTGACCGACAGTGCCGGAACCGGACAGTTGAAAGATGATGAGACAAAAAATACGGACGGCAACGAGGCCAACTGAAAACGGCGCCGCACTCTGCGACGCCGTTATTTTATTTCGCTGATATATTTTCAACCCAGCTGAGCAAGCTGTTCCTTCAGCTTGCCGACCTTCTCTTTCTGAACGGCCAGCTTTTCCTTTTCCGCGGCGACAACCGGAGCCGGCGCGCGAGCGACGAAATTCTCGTTGCCGAGCTTAGCCGCGAGCGCGGCCAGATATCTCTCTGCCTCGACGATCTCGGCCTCCAAACGTTTCTTTTCCGCGCCCAGATCGATGAGGCTCCCGAGCGGCACGAAGATCTGGACCTTGCCGACCACGGCGCCAGCCGCTTTCTCGGGCTGCTTGCCCTTGGCGGCGATCTTCAGATCACCGACCTTGGCGAGTCCAGTGATGAGATGAGCCTGTTTCTTGAAGAGCGCCAGCTTGGCTCCAGCAAAAATGACCGCCTCGATTACCTTGCCCGGCTCCACCTTATAAGTCGAGCGTAGATTGCGGATCGCGACGACGGCTTCCTGGACCAGAGCGAATTCCTTGACCGCCGGCACGGCGCGTTTGGCCGCGACCTTGGGCCAAACGGCGACCATGAGCAGGTCCTTACCGCCCTGGCCGAACAGCCGGCCGTAGATCTCCTCGGTCACGAACGGCATGAACGGATGCCAGAGCTTCAGCGCCTCCCGGAGCAGGAACGCCAGCAGATGCTCTTTGCCTTTCTCCAGCTTGGCGATCTCCAGATACCAGTCGGCGAGTTCGGTCCAGGTGAAATCGCGCAGCGTCTCGCCGGCGCGCGAGAAATTCAGCTCTTCGATATCTTTGGTCACGGACCGGACGACCTCGTCGAAGCGGCCGAGGATCCAGCGATCGGCGAGCGTCTTCGGAGTCGGCCTCTTGACTCCGTCTCTCCCCAACTTCGTCACTCCGCAACTCATCTGTATGAACCGCGAGATGTTCCAGAGCTTGTTGGTGAAGTTGCGGAAGTAGGCGATCTTCTCCTCGGACAGTTTCAGATCGTTGCCGGCCGAACCGCCGATGACGAGCGACAGACGCACCGCGTCCGTGCCGTATTTGGCCGAGACGTCGAGCGGATCGATGATGTTCTCGAGCGACTTGGACATCTTCCGCCCCTGCTCGTCGCGCACGAGACCGTGCAGATAGACCTTCTCGAACGGGATCTGCTTCAGCGCATAAGTGGTCATGAGGATCATGCGGGCGATCCAGAAGAACAGGATGTCATAGCCGGTCTCAAGCACCTGGGTCGGATGGAACTTCTTGAGATCTTTCGTTTTTTCAGGCCAACCCAGCGTCGAAAATGTCCAGGTCCCGGACGAGAACCAGGTGTCGAGGGTGTCCTTGTCCTGGTCGAGGTCGCCGCGACCGCAGGCCGGGCAGTTGCCGGGATGCTCGGCGGAAACCACGATGCCGGCGCGCGCACCAGACTCCTTGCCGCCGACGCCGGCGCGGCCCGAATCCTCGCCTCCGGCGTAGCAGGAGCGGCAGTACCAGACCGGAATACGATGCCCGTACCAGATCTGGCGCGAGATGCACCAGTCGCGCAGATTCTCCATCCAGTGGAAGTAGACCTTCTCAAAACGCTCGGGATAGATCTTGATGCCGTCCCGACGCACCGCGTCGAGCGCCAGTTGTTTCAGATTCCGGCCGCGGCCCGGGATCGGCACGTCGACGTCGACGAACCACTGGCGCGAGGTCAGTGGCTCCACGACCGTGCCGCAGCGGTAGCAGACGGAGATGCTGTGCTTGATCTCCTCGATCTTCTCGATGAGGCCCTTGGCTTCGAGGTCGGCGACGAACTTGGCGCGCGCTTCCGCGACCGGCAGCCCGGCGTATTTGCCGGCCAAGGCAGTCATCCGGCCGTCCTCGCCGATGATCTTCTTCACCGGCAGCAAATTCTTTTCGGCCATCTCGAAGTCCACGGCGGAATGCGCCGGAGTGAGTCCGACCATGCCCGTGCCGAAATTACGGTCAACGGAAGCGTCGGCAATGACGCGGATCTCCTGCGGCCCGATGCCGAAGTCCACGGTGATCATCTGGCCGATCCATTTCTGATAGCGCTCATCATCGGGGTGGACCGCGACGCCGGTGTCGCCAAGCTTGGTCTCCGGCCGCGTGGTCGCCACGACGAACGGCCCGTATTTCATGTAATACAGCTTGGCTGGCTCTTCCTTATATTCGACCTCGTCGTCCGCGAGCGTGGATTCGCAACGCGGGCACCAGTTGACGATGCGGAAACCGCGATAGATCAGACCGTCGTCGTACATTTTCTTGAACAGCGCGACCACGGCGCGGGAGCGCGGCTCGTCCAGAGTGAAAGCCTCGCGCGACCAGTCGCAGGACGAACCCATCTTGCGGATCTGTCGGCGGATGGTGCCGCGCGAACCCTCGACGAATTCGCCGACGCGTTTCAGGAAGCCATCACGGCCGAGGTCGTATTTGGTCTTGCCTTCCTTGGCCAGGATCTTCTCCACCTTGGTGTTGGTGGCGATGGCGGCGTGGTCGGTGCCAGGAAGCCACAACGCCGCTTCGCCGCGCAGGCGATGGAAGCGCGTCATCAGATCCTCGAGCGTCAGGAACATGGCGTGACCGACGTGGAGCGTGCCGGTGGCGTTCGGCGGCGGCATCATGATCGTGAACGGCTTGGTCCGCTTGCCGGGCAGATTGTCGGGGTTGAAAAAACCGCTCGCCTCCCAGGCGGCATAGATACGGTCCTCGACCGCGGCAGCCTCGTAGGCCTTATCTAATTCCACCGTCTCGCGGTCGGCGGACTGGCCGCTCTTTTTATCCTTGATTCCCGCTTTTTTAGCCATAGATCATCAGATTATTGGACCCAGCCATGATAAGGCTTGTTGAGCGGAAAATCAACGGGCACAGGCGCAGGAGTATGGGAGCGGGGAAGTGAAGGAGCGAAGAAGCGGACTTAACTCCCGCACTCTCTTTAATTGTCATTCCCGCGAAAGCGGGAATCCAGCACCTTCTGTCTCCCGCACTTCAGAACTCCAGCACTCCCCGACTCCGTCTCTCCCAAACTCCCCGAGTTGACTCTCCCCCGCCCCTGCGCTAAATTCAGCTGGGGTTCTTTTCACCGGCCAACATCATCTTCAAAATAGGGGGTAAGACGATGAGGTATTTCTTTCTGAGCCTCTTGGTCTACACGACGATCGCCCTGGCTATTGAAGCGGCTTTCACAAGCATCGGCTTCCAGGTCCTGGCCGCCTGCCGGCGACAAAAAATCGACTGGAATCTGCCCAGCAAGACCTCGATCTGGGGCCTGCCGGTCTATGGTCTCTCAACAGTCGTGGGCTTCTGGATCATCAACGAATTCACGCCGGGATTTTTCGATCTGGCCTGGCCGATCCGCGGATCGATCTATGTGATCGTCATCTATGCCTGGGAGCTCAGCTGGGGCCTGTTCATCGAGAACCTGACCGGCCAATGTCCCTGGGAATACTTCAGATCCAGCCTGCGGATCTTCCGTTACATCAATCCGTTCTATGTGCCGTTGTGGTTCATCTTCGGATTCCTGATCGAACGGATCCAGTTGCAACTGATCCCGCATCTAGCACTCCTATTCTTCGGCTGAACACCCTCCCGCTTGGGGGTGTTTTTTTGTGAAGTGCTGGAGTCATGGAGAGACGGAGTCAGGGAGCTAGTTGGTCTCCAGCACTCCACCACGTCGCTCGCAAGCGACGTGGCTTGACACCATTTCGCGCCCCGGATAAGGTAGGCCATTACTTGAATAAGCACAGCCGCACATGGCCCTGGCAATGGAAAAACAATTCGTCGAGACCCTGAAGCGCGCCGAGCACGCTCTCATCACCTTCCGCCGTGATTGGAGCGTTGATGCGCTGGCTTCGGCGTTGGCCATCCAGCGTTATCTCGCGAGCAAAGGCAAACGCGCCGAGATCGTCGCCGACGATTTCACGCCGGCGAAGTCGGCCAAATTTTTGCCCGGCGCAAACGAGGTCAAACCGTCTTTCGAACGCCTGCAGAAATTCATCATCAACCTGGACGTCTCCAAGACCAAGATCGAAGAACTGTCTTACGATCTCAAGGATGACAAGCTGCGGATCTATATCAATCCGAAAGCCGGCCAGTTCGCCGCGGCCGATCTCACGACCGCGACCTCGGATTTCAAATACGACCTGATCATCGCGGTCGACACGCCGGACTATCACTCGCTCGGCGCGCTGTTCGACCTGAATACTGATTTCTTCTACCATCGGCCGACCGTCAACATTGACCACGATCCGGCCAACGAACACTACGGCAACCTGAACGCCGTGGATATTGCGGCGACTTCGACCTCGGAGGTCATCTACTCGCTCCTCAAGAGCGCCGGCGAACATTTCCTCGACCCGGACACCGCCACCTGCCTCCTCGCCGGGATGATTTCGAAGACGCGCAGTTTCAAGACGCCGACCGTCACGCCGCGCACGCTCGAGATCGCCGCGGAACTCGTCGCCGCCGGCGCGCGCCGCGACGAGATCGTCCAGAACCTCTACCGCACACGATCGCTCGCGACACTGAAGCTCTGGGGTCGAGCGCTCGCTCGTCTCAAATACGACGGCGCGGCCAGATTCGCCTGGACCCTGCTCGTGCGTCCGGATTTCGTCCACGCCGGAGCAGGCGAGGAATTCCTGCCGGACGTCATCGAAGAACTGATGATGAACTCGCCCGAAGCCGAGATCTTCGGCGTGCTCTACGAACAGGACGCGCCGGCTGACAAGTCGCGCCCGGCCGGCATCTGCGCCCTGGTCTCTTCAGAAAAATATTCGAATGCTCTCGGCCTGGTTTCGAGTCTCAAACCCGAAGGCACGCGCCGCCTGGCCCGGTTGTGTTTCCCGGCCGCGAACCTGATCGACGCTGAAAAAGCCGTCCTGGGATCGATCTATAAATCGCTGGGGAAGAGCCTGCCGGCTGATGCGATTACGGTTCCGGCGGGACAGCCTGCGACCCAACAAGCCCAGGCAATCGGACCATCAGTCGCCTGACCAAGCCCAGAATCTTGATTTATTTTCCGCGAGGTCTTATTATAGGAACACCCCAAAGTCATTAGAGGGCGGCTAGCTCAGTTGGTTAGAGCGTCACATTGACATTGTGAAGGTCAGAGGTTCGACTCCTCTGCCGCCCACCACAAGAAAGTCAGGTCAAACCTGGCTTTTTTGTTTTACTCAGTTGGTTAAGCCCGCCCCGCGCGAACGCGGGGACCAGGGCGGGCTTGACGCCAGATGTGGCGGCCGCCGCCGCGCATTTCTTGTGTCCGGTCGCAAGACGACCGGACTGGGCGTTAGAGCGTCACATTGACATTGTGAAGGTCAGAGGTTCGACTCCTCTGCCGCCCACCATCAAAAATACCCCAGGCTTGCCCTGGGGTGTTTTTGATTCTCGCAGTTTATACTCCCCCTACCCGACGGTCGCCAGCACCACTTCGCGCAGCACGGTCGCAGAAGTCGCTTTTACTTCAGCGATCAGCTGGGTCTGGAGGAGCCTGATCTTCTCACGATATTCGGCCCAGGTGCCGCTGTCAGCCGATTCTCCGCGCCGGATCGCATCCTCTAGCGCCGGCCGATATTCCTGGTCGATTTTGGTCTTCTCATGTTCGTATTCTCTGGTGTAACGGTCGATCTCCACGTCCAGCCGCACACTGGTTCGATCCTGTTTGGCCTGATTCTCCACCAGCCAGGCAACGAGTAGATCATTGAAACGGCTCCACAGTGCCTGGTCAACGCCGTGCCGAGCTTCGGACGCGAGCATCTGTTTGTCAGCAGCCGATAAAAAAGATCGTTCGACGGACTCGATGAAATTTTTGATCTCAAACGGACTGGACATACTTTAAGACGCTGGCGGCAATTTTTCCGCCACGCGTATCCGCGCCGCGCGCAAGCGTCCGGAAGCAAACGTCCGATCGTTCAATTCAGAAAACTTTTTCAAGAACGGTCCGAGTTCCCGGCTCAGTCCCTGTGCCGCCGCGGACTCGGCAAAATCCGCCGCTCGGCCCCAAAAGATTTCCGCCACGGCTTCATTTGTCGCGATCAACTCGCGGCCGATCTCGGCCGGAGCCTCGCCGTCTTTCCCCCAAAACTCAGGAATCTTTCCGACCCCTGCCCGAGCCCGATCTTGTTCTGGAATTTTTCCAATCTCCGGATTTCTCTGCTCCGGATCCAGTTGTCCTTCTCCTTCGCGCATATTATTCATTGATGCTGACCGGCACGCCGACCTCGGCCCAATCATAGATCCATTCGGCGTTGGCCTTATTGACGTTGACGCAGCCATGGCTCATGCGACGGCCGAAATTATTATGCCATGGCGCGTAATGAATATAAATATGCGGCATGATGCGCAGATTCCAAGGCACGCGTCCGAGATCGTAATTGTTCGGGTCGTTCGGACCATAGGACCAGCGATAAAGCACTGTGGGAATCTTGGCTAATACGGAAAAATCGCCCGTAGGTGTGGCGTATTTTTTCGTGCCGGTCGAAACCAGGAAAGAACGGACCTCACGGCCATATTCGTAGGCGTGCAAACGCTGTTCAGCGACGCTTACGACGATATACTTCGACTCGAATATCCGCCCGGATGCCGTCCTGCCAGCCGAAATCGCCAGTACGGTCTGGCCGGAACCCATGTGTCCGGCAGCAATGATCAGGCCGTCAATGGAACCGGAATCGCTGGCCGATAATTCTTTCTGCAACCGGCCATCATGATCAAAGATCGCGACCCGCGCCGAACCACTGCTGTTCGGAGCAACGATGATCTCCGCGCGTCCGTCGTCATCAATATCCGCCGCGGCCACGGTCAGACCATTCGACATGTCGGCGCTGACGGAGAAGCCTCCAGGCGCTGACGCGGGCTCGCCAACCTTGATGATCCGCGCGACCGGATCGCTCTTGCCCGCGGGAACCGCCAGAATCTCAGCGACGCCGTCGCCATCAACGTCGCCGGCGGCGACGTTCACGCCCGCGACCATGGTCTCGGCAAAAGGAGCGAACTCCGCGGCGGCGGCAAAGAACGGGCGCTTCCAAACCGCGACCCGCGGACTTTCACCCGGACCGGACGCGGCAATGATCTCGTTAACTCCATCGCCGTTAACGTCGCTGACGGCAACCGCGACGCCGCCGCGCGACTCACGGCCGAACGGAAAAAATCCGCCAGCCGGAGCTTTCATTTTTCCGTAACCATCGAAAACCAAAACATGAGCCGCGGCTCCCGGCCCAGTGCCAGTGACGATCTCCGCGCGGCCGTCGCCGTCGACGTCGCCGGCGGCGACATTGACTCCTTGTTTCATGCCCGGATCATAGACGGCGAACCTGGAGATGAGCGTGCCATCGGCTTGATACAGACTGACCACCGGCGCCTGGCCAAAGCCGCTGCCAACCAAGATTTCAGCGACGCCGTCCTGTCCAAGGTCATACAAAACAGCCGAAGCTGGCGCTCCGTCCAGACCCTCCAAATAACCGGTCGAACGAACCGGTTCGGTGCTGTTAGCGAACCGCCAAGAACTGGTCTCAAGACGAGCATGGGTCGAAACTTCAGCCGCAGATACCGACCAACCGAAAAAACCGGACGCCAAAAAGACGATCGCCGCAACGACCGCCCTAACATGATTTTTATGATGACTCATATACATGATTATTGTAGCGAAAATTGAGATATTTTACAAACAAAAAAGCGGCCTCGAAAGGCCGCTTGAAGACGATCACGGAAAGAACGGCAGGAGATGGCGCAGATCATCAACGATGACCAGATTCGGTACGACGATGAGAAGCGGCAGGATCCGCTCGATGGCATGAAAACCGCGCGGACAGATGAACGGCACGGCGCCAATCGCAGCGGCGGCGGCGGCATCCTCGATCGTATCGCCGACGACGGCGGCGGCGCTGCCGGACAAACCGCGTTTCCTGAGAAGATCGGCAAAAACCGCCGGCTTGTCGCGCGCATCGCCGATCACTTCCTCAAACAGGTCCGTAAAGCCGTGGCGAGCGACCGCTTCGGCCAGCTTGCGGCTGTCATAACCGCTCACAAGGACCAGTGGATAGCCGCGACGCCGGAGCTTGCGCATCGTCCCAAGCGCGTCGGCGAAGACGCCGGCCGGCACGCCCTTGGCCTTGAATCCCTCGCTCATGATGGCGTTGAGATCGGCGGCCGAGATCTCGGCCGGGATGCCGCGCGGCCAGTAGAAACTGGTCATGAAATCCGCGGTCACCTCGTTGCGGTAATCATCGAGACTGGGACATGGCAGTTTGAAATGGCGGAAGATCCGCTGCACGCCGCATTCGTAGATGTGGCCTAGATCATTCTGCAACGTTCCGTTCCAATCAATGAGTCCGATCTCGAACTTACGTTCGTTTCTCATGCTTGCCTCCTTTGATCACGCGCAAACTGGGTGGCGGTTTGTGGAAATAGAGATGGTGGATCACGGCCGCGAGTACGAACAGCATCGCGCTCAGACCGACAACCTCCAGATCAATGCTGATGCGGGACCGGGAAACAGAAATCCCGTCATTGGCGATCAGGATGAAAACCGACACGACGGACAGAAAGATCAGGAACCTTTTGGTCTGGCTCAAACGGTCGAGCCAACGGCAAAATCTGGCCATGTCCTAACCCCTTTCATTTTGAAGGTACGACAGAGAAACTTAGCCCGTTTGCCGGCTAATGTCAATAAGAACGCCCACATCGTATTTCGCCGTATTAGAGATCAAAAAACAACCGCTGGAACGCGGCTGTTTTTCCGTATTTTCAGCTAGATTTACGCTGCTATTTGGATTTCTTGAGTGGTTGAAGCACTTCCTGTAGGTCCGCCGGCAAAGGCGAGTGGAATTCGACGCGAACGCCCGTGGCCGGATTCGTGAATGCGAGCAGGCGGGCGTGCAGGAACAGGCGCGGTGAAGCGGTCTTGAAGCCCATCCCCAGCTTGGGGTGATACAACGTGTCGCCGACGATCGGATTACCCAGCGCCTTGAGATGGGCGCGGATCTGATGCGTGCGCCCGGTCTCGGTCCGGACCGCGAGCAGCGCCGAATTCGTATAATATTGCTCGACGCGGTAATGGGTCACGGCCGGCCGGTCGCCTTCCATGGGTTCGGACCGCGCCGCCATCTTGTCGCCACTCGCCGCGCGGCCAATGGCCAGATCGATCGTTCCCGAATCCTTGGGCGTATGGCCGTGGGCCAGCACGGAATATTCTTTTTCGATCGTGTGTTCCTGGAATTGTTTCTTCAGCGAGTCGTAGGCTGCGGGAGTCTTGGCGATGACGACGAGGCCCGATGCCTCCTTGTCGAGGCGCTGCATGATGCCGGGGCGCTCGAAAGATTCGCCGACCGCGGCGATCTCCGGCCAGCGGGCGAGGACGGCCGCAGCCAAAGTCTCGGTCTCGGCGCGCACGGTCGGGTGCATGAGCAGGCCGGCCGGTTTTTCGACGACCGCGAAAGATTCCTCGTCGTGGATGACGTTGATGGCGATATCCGGACGCGGCTTGAGACTGGTCGGGCGTTCGATGACGCTCTCCAGATCAACGGAGCTCTCGATCACGTCGCCGGTCTCGACGGCGAAATGCGGCGTGACCTTTTTGCCGTTCAATCTGATGACGCCCTGCTTGATGAGTTTCTGCAGCTGCGAGCGCGAGCGTTCGGTAAAAAGCTTCGCCAGCAGGACATCGAAGCGGGAGCCGTTCTCTTCGGGTTGGACCGTATGGGAAATATTCATGGGGTCAGTATACTGGCGTTGCGCTCCGTTGCCAACAGGCCGCTTGATTGATATATTTTGGCGGCCTACCGGCCCGTAGCTTCCCCATCCGCCCCACCTTCGCTGAAGCTGCGATGGGCCTGCCCAAAAACTGTTTCGGCACGTCGACAAAAAACTGGGCAGTCCTCAGACCCTTCGTAGCTTTAGCGAAGAAGGGTGAAGCTGCGGGGGACAAGGCTCGGCTGATCGTTTGGCGGTCAGACCAGCACAGTCTCGCTTCGATCACAACTCATCTCGGCCCGTAGCTCAGCGGTAGAGCAGCGCTCTTATAAGGCGTTGGTCGATGGTTCGAATCCATCCGGGCCGACCACGTAAAAACACCAGACGAGCTGGTGTTTTTACGTGCCCAGTGGAGCTGAGCGAAGCAAAGATGCGCCCCGTCGCCAGACCACCATTACCCTGGCACCCCATTGACTTGAATAATCAACCCGTCTATGATATCGTCGCTCTACTGACAACCTCGAATCTAGGTTGTTTCTGCATTATAGACACGTAAATTGGACCTATATGGCCGACGAAAAGAACGATCTGAAAGTCACTAACGACGCCCAGCCGGAAGCCACTCCGGAAGTTTCGGCCGTCAAAGGCCAGGAGATCAAGGATCCTTCCAAGATCAAACCCGGCGCCGTCGTCCGCGTACATCTGAAGGTCAAAGAATTGAACACCAAAGGCGAGGAGCGCGAGCGCATCCAGGTCTTTGAAGGCACGGTCATCGCCAAGAAAGGCAAGGACGCCCAGAGCGCGACCATCACCGTCCGCAAGATCGCGAGCGGCGTCGGCGTGGAAAGGATCTTCCCGCTGCGCTCGCCGGTCATCGCCAAATTCGAGGAAGTGAAAAGCCTCCGCGTCCGCAAAGCCAAACTCTACTACACCCGCACGTCCAAGAGAGCTTTGAAAGAGGTGAAGTAAGGCCGCACTGAAAATCAAACGCCCGCCATCGCGATGATGACGGGCGTTTTGTTTTTCACGGTCTGTCGGTCAATTGAGAGCCAGATAATATTTGCTGAGGTCGCTGATCGCCGAACCCTGGATGTAATCAGCCAGGTCGACGTCGGACATGAGATCCATCTGGTGATACCACTCCCGGCCGAACAGCGCGATCAGGACGTCCTCGCTCTGCACCCAATGCAGCACGCCGTTGTCGCCGACCGCGTAGACCCGCGGCGAATTGACGGCGCGCACCAGCCGGTAACCCGGCCGATAGAGCGCCTTGCCGCCGATCTGGATCCCGGAGAGCGACTGGGACGACACGACCCGCACCGAGGCGAAATCCGCGTACCAGCCGAAGAACTGGCCCTGCGACGGGAAGAGATAACGCTTGCCGTCCGAGGCGGCCAGATAGACGTTGGCCGAACCCGAGATCCGGACCAGGTGGCCAGAGAGCTGCTTGGCTCCGGACGCGGCCTTGACCAGCACTGACTGCGAAGCGAATTTCAGGATGCTCTGGCCAGACTGGCCCTCAATGAAGCCGATGTCGCCGTTCCGGACGCTGATCTCGCGCACCTGCGAGCTAGTCGGAATATCGACACGTTCGCCGTTCACGTAGGTCACGACGCCGCCCTTGAGCAGGGCGCCGGCCGCGACATTGCCGTCGGCCTCGAACCTATCCAGAATCACATGATCGAAACTGACGTAATCTTCGCCCGCGCCGTTCTTCATGAAGACCATGGCGCTCGCGGTCTCTGGCACGAGATGATGAACGATGCCGCCGTCGAGGAAGCGCGCCTTGATGAAAGAGACCTTGCGCAACAGGTACTTGTCCTGGAAGCCGTTCGATTCGATGAGCATGGTGTCGGCCAGGAGCGAGGTCAGGAGGTCGTGCGAATTCAGGAGCACCTTGTCGCCGTCGACGTCCTCGATGCGGGTGACGTTCGGCGGCACGTCGCGCTGGATGATGCGACGGGCGGCCGTGCCCAGATACGAGAGATAGACGACGCGTTTGTCGTAGCTCCAGTTCTTGGTCGAGTACTCCCAGGCGGCGGTGCCTTTGCCGTCAGTGAAGAAATATTTCCAAAGCGGACGATCATCGCCTTCGCCGACCGGCAGGACGGTCTTGCCGTCATCGCGGAAGACGCGGAACCAGTTCTCGTTGCCGCGCTTGTTGAGCCAGAACAGGTTCTGGCCCGAGAAGGCGTAGTTCATCACCTGGTAGCTGTCGACCCGGCGGGTGCCGGCGGCGTCCTTGACCATCAGGTTGTAGGAAGCGCCGGGAACGCTCGTCCAGGCCACGCGGCTGCGGGACGTGATCGGGTGTTTGTCGTCGTAAGTGTTGTTCGAGACCGCGGCGATCTGATAGCCGTTGTAGCTCATGATCTCGCGATCCATGCCGTCGTTCTGGACCCAGACGACCAGGCCGTCGGCCACGTCGAAATTGCCGGACTGGGGATCATAGAAACCCGCGTCAGTCGGATTCTCCCACTCGGCGACCGTGAGCGAAGCCAGAAGCTTCGTCTTCACGCCGTCGAAAGCGTAAAGCCGGCGCAGACTCTCGCGCTGGTTGAGTTCGGTCCAGGCGATCAGGTTGCGGTCGATCTTGAAAAATTCGACGCTCCAGTCGCCGTTATCAGCCGCGAGATTGGTGACGACCCAGGGGCCGACACCGCCCGAAACAGGCACGGCTTCAGCAGCCTGCGCCTGAAGCGGCAGGAGCAGCGAGCCGAGAAGCAGGCCAGCGGTCGAAATAAGGGCGTAGATCTGCTTGAAATTACGCATAATTACAATAAAAAATGGTCATTAGAACCATTATTTATAGCACAAACTGAAGATTTTGTCAATCCTGCGGCGGCCGCAACTTATCGAATAAGCTCTTGGCCAGGTCGGCATTATCGCTGATAAGCTCAGAACACTTGCGGCCGACCTCCTTGACCGGTTTCTTAAGCCGCTGGATCAGGCTGTCGATCAGGCCGGGGCCGCGCTTGGTATAGATATTCTCCCGGCAGAATTCCTCCAAAGAAAGTCCTAATTTGCGCAAACTGCCGGGGCCCCAGGCCGCCTCGACCACCCGGCCGACCTCGAGCAGATTGCCGGTCACTGAAGCCCGGAAGAACATCTGTTTGACCTCTTCCTCGTTGCCGAAACGCGGCTCGCCGCCCGCGGCCGCCTGCTCACGATCACGCTCCCATAAGGCCCGGGTCAGGGCCTGAAAATGGTATCGCTCGGCCCAATAAATCCCTTCCTCGTGCCCCCGGGCCCCGCCGCTACGACCGGGCATGAACATTTCATCACGAAACAATTCGTTCTTCTCGACGACCTGATCGAAAAAATCCAGGGTCAGGGTCTGGACCACAGCCTCGTTCAGATCGCGGAAATGCGTGCGCCCCTCGCGGCTCACGGTCAACAAACCGGTCCGATAGTACTCGACCTCGCGGTCGTCAACGTCCTTGACCCGAAGCGCGTTATAAGATTTGGCGTGTACCAGTTCATGAAACAGATCCGCGGCCAGTTTGGCGTCGTGCCCAGGTTTCCTGGCGACCGCCAACTGCCGCCGGCGCGGGTCGTAAAAACCGGAGATATCGGCTTGAGCTTCGACCAAATGCAGATTTTCGTCCGGGATCTCGACGGTACGCTCGCGGCCGTATTCGCGCATGAGCGCATCGACCGCGGCCGAGGCCAGTCCGATGATCTGCCGGTCGCGTTCGGTCTTTTCGGTCTCGCGGAATTCAAGCCGCCGGTCGCCTATTTTCACTTCCGGCGCCTCGCTCCCGCTCGCCGCCAAACATTGCGCTTCAACCTCGATCTCCCGATCGGAAGCTCCGACCAGGCGGTCAATGTGTTCGAATTCACCCGTCGCGCCGCTACCCGGAGGCCGATCGATTGGCGAGTTTGGCATAAGAATAATCAGGTTCCCGGCGTTTAAAGCACCTTCTTCAGATATTGGCCGGTCCAGGAGCCTTTGACCTTGGCGATGTCCTTCGGCGTGCCTTCGGCCACGATCCGGCCGCCACCGATACCGCCCTCTGGACCGAGGTCCAGGACCCAATCCGCGGATTTGATGACGTCGAGATTGTGTTCGATGATGAGCACCGAATTACCCTTGTCCACGAGCTGATTCAGGACGCCGAGCAGGCGCTTGATGTCATCGAAATGCAGGCCGGTGGTCGGCTCGTCCAGGATGTAGAGCGTGCGGCCGGTGGCGCGGCGCGAGAGTTCGGTCGCGAGTTTCACGCGCTGGGCCTCGCCGCCCGAAAGCGTCGTGGCCGACTGGCCGAGTTTGAGATAACCGAGGCCGACCTCCTGCAGCACGGACAGCTTCTCGCTGATGAGCGGCTGGTCGGCGAAGAACTTGGCCGCCTGTTCGACCGACATGGCGAGCACGTCGGCGATGGTCTTATCCTTATAATGGACCTCCAGCGCCTCGGCATTGTAGCGCTGGCCGTGGCACTCGGCGCAATCGATGTAGACGTCGGGCAGGAACTGCATCTCGATCCGCACCATGCCTTCGCCGCCGCAGGCTTCGCAGCGGCCGCCGCCTTTGACGTTGAAGCTGAACTTGCCGGCGTCATAACCCTTCATCTTCGCTTCCGGCATCTCGGTGAAGAGATCGCGGATGACCGTGAAAACGCCGGTGTAGGTGGCCGGATTCGAGCGCGGCGTGCGGCCGATCGGCGACTGGTCGATGCTGATGACCTTGTCGAGTTCGTTCAAGCCCTTGATGTCCTTGTGCGCGCCCGGCGGTTCCTTGGCGCGATAAAGTTTGCGCATCAGGGAGCGGCTCAGGATGTCGACGATGAGCGTGGATTTGCCGGAGCCGGAAACACCCGTGACACAGACGAGCTGGCCGAGCGGGATGCGCGCGTCAACGTTCTTCAGGTTGAATTCCGTCGCGCCTTTGATGAAGAGCGCCTTGCCGGAGCCGCGGCGGTATTTCTTAGGGATCGGGATCTCATCCTTGCCGGTGAGGTAGCGCCCGGTCAGCGAATCCTTGTTGCGCCGGACCTCGGCCGGAGTGCCCTCGGCGATGATCTCGCCGCCGAACACGCCGGCACCCGGACCCATGTCGATCAGGTAGTCGGCCGCCTCCATGGTCGCGGCGTCATGTTCGACGACGATGACCGTGTTGCCGAGATCGCGGAGTTTCTTGAGCGCGGTGATGAGCCGGTCGTTGTCGCGCGAATGCAGGCCGATCGATGGCTCGTCCAAAATATAAATGACGCCGGAGAGGCCGGTGCCGAGCTGAGTGGCCAGACGCACGCGCTGCAGCTCGCCGCCGGAGAGCGACACGGCCGAGCGGTCGAGAGTGAGGTAGCCGAGGCCGACATCAACGAGATTCTTGAGGCGGACGACCGCTTCGCGCAAAGCCTGAGCGGAGATCCTGGCCTCACGGTCGTTCAGGACACTCTCTTTTTTGGCTTCCTTGACGCGTTTTTCCGGCTTACCGATGATGGCTTTGGCGGCATTCGCCAGGCCCTCGAAGAAAACCGCGGCCTCGTCGATCGGCAGGCCGACGACCTCGGCGATGGTCCGGCCGCCGAAAGTCACGGCCAGGGCTTCGGGGCGCAAACGCTTGCCGACGCAGGTCGGACAGATGACCACGTTCATGTAGGACTCGATCTCGTGGCGCACGTAATCCGAGTCAGTCTCCTTGTAGCGCTTCTCCAGGTTCGGGATGACGCCCTCGAAAGCGGCTTTCTGGCCGTCGACCAGATACGTCTCCTCCCCCGTCCCGTACATCACGAGGTCGAGCGCGCGCTGTTCGAGTTTGTCGGCCGGCAGGTCGAGCGAGAACCCGTGCGTCTCGGCGACCGCGGCCAGCAGTTTCATGTACCAGTTCTGGTTGCCGGCGATGCGGGTCCACGGTTTGATGGCGCCCTGAGCGAGCGTCAGGCGCGGATTCGGGATCACGAGATCCGGCTCGACCTTCAGCTTGGTGCCGAGGCCGGTGCAGTCGGCGCAGGCGCCGTGCGGACTATTGAAAGAAAAGAGCCGTGGCTCGAGTTCGGGCAGGTTGAGGCCGCAGGTCGGACAGGTCAGCCGCTGGCTGAAACCGATGTCCTCGCCGGAATCAGTGCGCCAGATGCGCAGGAAGCCGTCGGCCAGATCGAAGGCCTTGGCTATCTGCTCCTCGAGGTGCGGCGATTCGTCGTGCTGCTCGTAGCGAGCGATGACGATCTCGATGGTGGAGCGTTTTTCGCGGTCGCGGCGGATGGTGCGCATCTCGTCGATCGGCGCGAAGACACCGTCGTAGCGGACCTCCTTGAAGCCGTTCTTGGCGGCCCAATCCAAAAGATGCTTGTGCAGACCCTTCTCGTCGCGGACGACCGGAGCCAGGATCGCGAGCGGCGTCTCGTCGATGAGCAAGCGAACGCGTTTGGCGATCTCGTGCGGGCTCTCGTGCGTCACGGGCTTTTTGCACTTCGGGCAATTCGGCCGGCCGGCGCGCGCGAACAGCAACCGCAGGTAATCGTAGACCTCAGTCACGGTGCCGACGGTCGAGCGCGGATTCGCGGAAATGGTGCGCTGCTCGATGGCGATGGTCGGCGACAAGCCACGGATCTCGTCCGCGTCCGGCTTGTCCTGCAGTTCCAAAAATTGCCGCGCGTACGACGACAGACTCTCGACGTACCGCCGCTGCCCCTCGGCATAGATGGTGTCGAAAGCCAACGACGATTTTCCCGAACCTGAAAGTCCCGTGATGACCACGAATTTATTCTTCGGGATCTCCACGTCAATATTCTTGAGATTGTGGACGCGGGCGCCCTTGATGATGATACTCGAACCCTGCTGGCTCATGGCGGTCGCGGTTAGCCGTCAGCCGGTCCTTCTTGCGGTCCGGCGGCCGGAAAGACAAAAGTTAGTTCCCAGTATATCGCTTGGTCCGGGTCTTGGCAAGGGTGGCGCTCAGACCGGCGTTCCAGAATATCTCCGGAGCGCGGCAAACCGGCATTTTTAAGCTCAAAACTCCGCGGTTTGCGCCGCGGAGCCGAGTCGTTCATTAAAGATGTCGGGGGTGCGCCCGCAACCGGAGCGCGATCAGGTGCCGGTCCGGAAAACGCAGCGATTTCCAAGGCAATCCATCCGCAGTCTGCTGTCCTGGTTGCATCCTTCGGCATTATTACAGCGGCTGCCAGGACCGCCGGTCGTACACACGTTGAAATCACCCTCGGTGAAACAATGGCCGCTGATACAATCCGAGTCATTATCACAGGCCGAACCAGACTCGCCGGAAGTGCAGATCCTGATGCCGGCTAAAGCCACGCACCGACCCGAGGCGCAATCAGACTCGCGACCGCAAGGCGATCCATCGGAGCCGTCGGTGCACCTGGATATTTGACTGCTGCAATAGTTCAATACCCCGCCAGTCAGACGCGAACATTCGGCGTTCGAACATGTCGAACTGGGCCGAACAAGCGCCTCGCTCGGACTGTTCACACAAATACCAAGCCCGGTGTTACAGAATCCCGTATTACACTCGCTATCGCTGGAGCACTTGGAAAATTTATTGCCCGGAGTACAGACATTCTTATTCGCGGTGTTGCATTTGAAACCCGCGCGACACTCCTTATCGTTGGTGCAGGGCGCGCCGACCAATCCCTCGGAACAGGAATTCCCCCAGTTGGTCTGGCAGATATTCGAGGCGCAATCCTTGTTGTCGTTGCACGCGTCGCCGGGTTGGCCGGTGGTGCAGCCGCCCTGGCCGCAATAACCGCCGCAACACCGGGGATTCTGGCCTGTCGGCGAACAAGCCGAACCGAGAGGATTGCATGAGCGGCAGAACCAGGCCGGATACTGCTGATCCGGGGCTGGCGGCGGCGAACCGGCCGGCAACGAAGCCAATTTGATGGCCTGAGCGACTTCAGTGCCGCAAGCCGGTACATCGGTCGGCGCCGCGGGTTTCTGGCAGCTGTGCAGATTCATGTTGCAGGTCGCCGGCGGCGCGCTGCCCGACCGATACAAGCTAGGGTCGCAAACTTTGCCGACGCACTTGGCCACGTAACCGCTGCCGCTCGAGATATTCGTCAGGATGTAGTCCGGCGAACAAAAGACCTTATTGGACCCTTCCCCTTTGAAAGCCCCCTGGCCGGTCAGGCCAGCGCTCAGATCATCAATGAACGCTTGGGTAATGCCGTATTCCAAGCCGCAGCCGGCGCAATAATCAGTCAGAGTGCAGCCGACGTACGCCTGCTTTTTGACGACCGGGATCTTCGGCAGCGCCAGCGAAACCGTATCAGGATTGACGGTGTTCAGGAGCAGGAAAGCGCTGAAAGCCACGACCAGACCGGTCAAAGCATCGACGATGTATTCCTTGCCGCGGGAGACGCGTCCGGAATCGGCCGCGGTCAGATACAGGAAACCGCCGACCATCATCATCACGGCGGCGAGGATGGCGGCGATGCCGATGGCGAACTTATAGACCCTGACGATGTAGTCGCTCAGGTCGACCACGGTGTTGGTGCCGCCGAAACTCACTGCGAGCTGGAAGGGCGGAGATTTGGCGAAGCAGAATCCGGATGCGGTCTTGCCCGAACCCGAGCCGCACGCGGTGTTGCGTTCGAAGCAGCGATCGCCGAGACAGCAATTCTGCGGGCTGTTCGTGCACAGCGTCTGGTCGAGCATGTCCTTGTTGCACTCGATGAGCTGGAAGCAGCGGCTCTCTTTCATGGCCTGATCCAAAATCCCCGGATCGGGAGCGGCGCCCTGGCCGAGAGCGGCGACCGGCAGGAGCAGCGGCAGCAGGAAAATGACCGCCATGACGCCCAGCTGAACGCCGGACGCCAATCCCAGGATCGCCTGGCGGGGACGCAACTTGATACCTTGGCCGAAGAAAAAACCCATACGCGCTCTATTATTGCAGCAGCTTATCGATGATCATCTGGAAAGCTTGCCTGTTCAGAGCCCCCTCAACCTTGATCCCGTTGAAAAAGAAGGTCGGCGTGCCGCGGATGCCGAGGGCGCGGCCTTCGCGCATATCCGAGGCTACAGCCGCCTCGTGGCGTCGTTCCAACAGACACTGTTCGAAGCGCGTCTGATCCAGATTCACCTGCGTGGCATAAGCGGTCAGATCGGCGACCTCCAGACGTTCCGGATTCACGTAAAGCCGGTCGTAATACTGCCAGAATTTCCCCTGCTCGTTGGCGCAGCGCGCCGCGACGGCCGCGGCCAGCGGATCGGCGAGATCCGTCTTGGTGGGAAAATCGCGATGGATGAAACGGACGCGGTCGCCGTAGATGGTCATCATCTCCCGGACCACGCTCGCGACCTGCTGCGAAAACGGACAGTGATAATCACCGAACTCGACGACGGTCAGCCTGGCCGCCTCCCCAGCCACCCCGAAAGCCGGAGCATTCTGATCCTCCACGACCGAACGATCGGCGTAAACGGCGGCAAACGGCGAAACTGAGTCGGACGTGGTCATCTCGCCGGCGAATTGCGACAGGTCGATGAGCTCGCCATGCCTGATCTTGTCGTAGTAATACCAGGTGCGATAGCCGATATACGCCAGAAACACGAAAATCAGCGACAAAACGGTCCAACCGATCACTGCCCCGACGCTGCGGCCCTTCCGCTTTTTTCCAGCTGATTCTGATTCGTACATACCTTAATATTATAACCTAATACTGGGGCCGACACAAAAGACGACTCTGGCGGTCCCGCGCCAGCTTCGCGTTGACAAAGCCCGGTCGCCATGTGAGAATATCGACACCGTGCCAGCCTTAAGGCGGCCTTAGCCAAAATTATGCAGAAATATCTCATCATCGCCCAGATCGCCGTTTCAGTCCTGCTCATCGCCACGATCCTGCTCCAATCGCGCGGCACCGGCCTGGGAGCCACTTTCGGTGGCGAGGGCAACATCTACCGGACCAAACGCGGCCTGGAAAAGACCCTTTTCCGCAGCACTATCGTCTTTACCGTCGTCTTCTTCGCGCTCTCTATCGCCGCCGTCATCCTGCCGGCCGCCTGATCGCTGCCGGCCGCCAACTAACCACACCTGTGATGTCCGTATTCAGCGCCGTCCGTTCCGCCTGGGAATCACTGAGACGTCGCGAGCAGCGGCGCCAAGCCATCAAAGACTCCAGCCTCGACAAGCGGCTGGTTTTAGGACTGTCGGACCGGCGCATCCCGTCGCTCGGACAGCTCAAGCACCTCGGGCGCTATCTTGATCCAGTCGAACGCCGCTTGCTCAAGATCTTCGGAGCGGCCATCGTGATCGCGCTCGTCGCTGCCGGAACCAAATACTACTCCGACCACGTGACGCGCGCCCCGGCCCAGGGCGGCGAATATACCGAAGCCGCTGTCGGCGGACCGCGTTTCGTGAATCCGATCCTGGCCGGCACCAATGACGCCGACGGCGACCTGATCAAGCTGATCTTCTCGGGGCTCATGCGGACGAACACCAAGGGCGAGCTCGTGCCGGATCTAGCCGAAAGCTACGCCATCTCCGAGGACGGCAAGACCTACACTTTCAAATTGCGCGCCGGCATCCGCTGGCATGACGGAGCCGACTTCTCCGCCCGCGACATCGTCGCCACTTACGAGCACGTCAAAGACCCGGGCTGGGACAGCCCCTACCAGGGCCAGTTCAAGAACGTCGCCGTCGAGGCTCCGGACGACCAGACCGTCGTCTTCAAACTGTCCGAACCGTTCGCGCCGTTCCTGGGGATCCTGACGCTCGGCATCCTGCCCGACCACCTGTGGCAGGAGATCAAGCCGGCCAATGCCTCGCGCGCGGACCTGAACATCAAACCGGTCGGCACCGGTCCGTTCAAGTTCAATATTTTCATCAAAGACAAGAAAGGTGCCATCCGCTCCTACACGCTGTCGCGCAACGACGACTACTACGGCGAAAAGGCGCTGCTCGACACGCTGATCTTCAAGTACTATCCGGACTTCGCTTCCGCGGTCGAAGCCCTGACTGGCAAACACGTTGACGGCATCAGTTTCCTGCCGCACGACGCGCTTGCCGAGGTCAAAAAATTCCGCCCGGTCCGGATCTACGATCTGCGCCTGCCGCAATACACGGCGGTCTTCTTCAACCAGGCCAAGAATGCGCAGCTCGGTTCGAAAGCCGTCCGCCAGGCGCTGGCGCTCGCCATCGACCGCGACCGGATCGTGAAGGAGGTCCTGGGCGATTCCGGGGCTCCCATCTACGGACCCATCCCGCCCGGCTTCGTCGGCTTCCATCCCGAAGTCAAACGCTACTCGCTCGACGCGACCAAAGCCGCGGCGCTGCTCGACCAGGAGGGCTGGAAGATCGGCGAAGGCGGCCTGCGGCAGAAAGAATCCAAGGACGCGAAAACCAAGGCGGTGACCAAGACCGAACTCGCCATCACGCTCACGACCGTCGACTCCAAGGACAGCATCGCCGTCGCCCAGATCATCCAGCAGAACTGGGCAAGCGTCGGTGTCAAAGCCGAACTCGAGATCACTCCCGCCTCCAAGATCGCCCGCGACAAGATCAAGACGCGCGAATACGAAGCTCTGCTTTACGGCGAGATCATCGGGCCGGATCCGGACCCGTACCCGTTCTGGCATTCATCGCAGAACGCCGCGCCAGGCTTGAACCTGGCGGTCTTCAGCAACCGCCGCGCCGACGAGCTGCTGGAAAAATCGCGCCTGACCACCAAGGAAGAGGAACGCGCGACCTATTATAAGGAATTCCAGGACATCCTGGCCGAAGAGGTGCCGGCGATCTTCCTCTACAGCCCCACCTATACCTACGCCGTGAGCAGCAAGATCAAGGGCATCGATAACGGCACGATCTTCATCCCGGCCGACCGCTTCTCGAACGTCATCAATTGGTATATCAATACGAGGAGAGTTTGGAAGTGAGGAAGATACGAGGTCATAGAGTCATGGAGTGACGGAGATACGGAGTCAGAACTATTATATTCTCCCTGACTCCGTCTCTCCCCAACTCCGTCTCTCCGCCTCCCCCACCAACTTGACAAATCAGCCAAAATCAGGCATATTATACGGACAAAAGTTCTCGCTGCGGTGGGTGCGGCGCGAACCGGCGAGCGCCGCACGGGCGCGAAGACGTGCCCGGGGTTTCGCGAGCGATTACAATTTCTACGCGAGCGAAACAAATGGCAGACGCACTAGCTTCAGGAGCTAGCGATCGCAAGGTCATGAGGGGTGCGCCGCAAGTCAACGCAGCGGCGCACGGGCGCCAAGGGGCGCCCCGGGCCGACCGAGTAATTTCAGATCTTTTACGAGGGAGGCCGACTCCCTCCCGCAATAAAAATATACGCTGCGGTGGCGAAATGGCAGACGCACTAGCTTCAGGAGCTAGCGATCGCAAGGTCATGAGGGTTCGACTCCCTCCCGCAGCACCAGATGATTGGTGCCGCCCACAGGGCGGCGACAGTCATCTGGTATAAATAAGGAGTCGAAGGGCGCGAGAGGCGCGAGCCGGCGAAGCGCCAGTGCGCAGCGCCCCGGACCGCGAGTCGAAGCGAGCGGGACTCCCTCCCGCAGCACCATCCCACATCGCTCGAGCGCGGCTCGAGCTAGGTGGGATGGTATCGGACGACAGCAAACAACCGGATCTGTCATTATGGTATAATAATGATAGAGGCAGTTGCCTGATAAGGACAGAAGAAAATGAGCGGCGCAAAGCGGATAGCGAACTATCCCCTCCGCATCTCCCACTTTCCTCTGCGGTAACGGTCGTATCCGTTAGAGATGGTTGAGGAACACATTAACCCAATATTCACCCGTGCAAACGGGACTCTTATAGATCAGGAGTGCTCTCGCTCCGGCTGCGGCTCTCCGCGGCGAACACATTTTAATTATGGTAACAGATAACAGGCCGCGCCGGCCGCAACATCAGCGCCCGGGGCATCGCCACGGACCGTCCCCGCTCGCGCAGGGTTCCATCCGTCGGCCGCAGATCAAACTTCCGGCTCCACCGCTGCCGCTCAATCCGGTCCAGGCCCAGTTCCGGCCCGTCATGAACGGCAAACCCGGACAGCCGCAACCCAAGATCCTGGCTCCCAAGCTCAAGGTCTACGCTTTGGGCGGTCTCGAAGAGATCGGCCGCAACTGCACTGTGCTCGAATGCGGCGCCGACATCATCATCATTGATATCGGCATGATGTTCCCCGAAGAGGGCATGCCAGGCATCGACTACATCATCCCCAACATCTCTTCGCTCAAGGGGCGCGAACAGAATATCCGCGGCGTCATCGTGACCCACGGACACATGGACCACATCGGCGGCATCCCGCTCACGATCAGCCGCCTCGGCAATCCGGTCATCTACACCGCTCCGCTCACGGCCGGCATCATCCGCAAGCGCCAGGAAGAATTCGGCAACGCCAAGTCGCTCAAGATCCAGCTCGTGAAGGACAATATGAAGATCGCGCTCGGCCGGCACTTCGTCTTCGAGCCGTTCCATGTCAATCACAACATCTCCGACGCTTTCGGCGCGGCGATCCACACGCCGTACGGCACCATCCTCTACACCGGCGATTTCAAATTCGATTTCACCCCGGTGAACGATGAGCCGGCTGATCTGGCGCACATCGCTTCCTTCGGCGCGAAGGGCGTGCTTGCCATCATGTCCGATTCCACGAACGCCGACAGCCCCGGCCACCAGATCTCCGAGCGCCAGGTTTCAGTCGAGCTCGAACGCATCTTCCAGAGCGCCAAAGGCCGCATCATCATCGGCACTTTCTCGTCGCTCCTGACGCGCGCCCAGCAGATCATCACGCTCGCCGAAAAATACGGCCGCAAGCTGCTGATCGAGGGGCGGAGCATGAACAACAACATCGAGATCGCCCACCAGCTCGGCTACATGCAGATCAAGCCCGGCACCATCATCGAGGAGGGCGCGGCGGGCAAGCTCCCTGACGAAAAGATCGTCATCCTCTGCACCGGCGCCCAGGGCGAAAAGAACGCCGTGCTCATGCGCATGGCCAACAACGAACACCGCTACCTCTATGTGAAACCAGGCGACGGCTTCGTCTTCTCGTCCTCGGTCGTGCCGGGCAACGAGCGGACCGTCCAGACGCTCAAGGATACGCTCGTCAAACACGGCGCGACCGTCTACCACTACCAGAATCTCGACGTCCACGCCGGCGGCCACGCCAAACAGGAAGATCTTAAGCTCATGCTGCGGCTGGTCAAACCGCAATATCTCGTTCCGATCCACGGCAACCGCTTCATGCTCGAAGCACACGCCCGCGTCGGCGAAGAGGTCGGCATCACGCGCGACCGCATCATGGTCGCCGAGAACGGCCAGGTCATGGAATTCGACGCCCGCGGCGGACGCCTGACCGAGGAGCGTGTCATGACCGACTACGTCATGGTCGACGGCCTCGGCGTCGGCGACGTCTCCCAGGTGGTGCTGCGCGACCGCGTCATGCTCGCCGAGGACGGCATCTTCGTCATCATCGCCACCATCGATAAGAAGACCGGCGCACTCGTCGGTTCGCCCGACATCCTCTCGCGCGGCTTCGTCTACATGCGCGAAAACAAGGAGATGATCGAGAAGGCCCGCAGCCGCGTCAAGAAGATCCTCACCGACACCGACAAGAAATCGCCGGCCTTCGAGGAACACCTCAAGAACAAGATCCGCAACGACATCGGCCAATTCCTCTTCAACGCCATCAAGCGCCGGCCGATGGTTTTGCCGGTCATCATCGAAGTGTAGAAGTCAGGGAGAGACGAAGAGACGGAGTCATCAAGAAGTAAAAAGCGGGGACATCAATCCCCGCTTTTTCGTAATTCTCTGACTCCGCCACTCCGTCTCTCCACCACTTCCTGACTCCGTCTCTCCCTCACTCCCCCACTCCTGCACTCTCCTACACTTTTACCGTCTCATAATCTATACTGGATATCATATGACCAAGACCGCTGAACCCAAAAAACAACCCAAGATCGTCGTCTCCGGCGTCCAGCCGAGCGGCCGATCGCACATCGGCAATTACGCCGGCTCCTACCGCAACTGGCTCAAGCTGCAGGACGACCCGGCCTACCGCTGCTTCTTCTTCATCGCCGATTACCACTCCATCACCGAGGACTATAATCCCGCCGCCAAACGGCAGCAGGTCTTCGACCTGGCCGCCGACCTGCTGGCCCTGGGACTCGACCCGGAAAAATGCACCCTATTCGTGCAATCCGACGTGCCGGAACACACCGAGCTCGGCTGGATATTCAACACCGTGACGCCGGTCTCGTTCCTGGAGCGCATGACCCAATTCAAGGACAAGTCCGGCCGCCAGCAGGAGAACATCAACATGGGACTGTTCGATTATCCGGTGCTGATGAGCGCGGACATCCTCATCTACAAAGGCGGGTTCGTGCCGGTCGGCCGCGACCAGACCCAGCATGTCGAACTGACCCGCGACATCGCCCATTTCTTCAACAACAAATTCGGCAACGTCTTCCCCGAGGCCAAGCCGCTCTACACCGAAACGCCGAAACTGCGGAGCCTCACCAACCCGCTCAAGAAGATGTCGAAGAGCCTCGGCGACCGCTCGCTCATCGCGCTCACCGACGAACCGGACGTCATCTACGACAAGATCAAATCCGCGGTGACCGAATCCACCGGCATCCTCTCGCTCTCCGAAGAGGAACTCGAACACAAGATGACGCTGCACGCCGAAGCGCACGAGGACGACCCGGCGCTCCGCGGCGTGGCCGGCGTCTGGAACCTGCTCACCTTGCTCCGGACCTTCGGTTCCGCCGAGGAAGCCGACCGCATCCTGGCCGCCCAGCCGATCAAATACGCGGAACTGAAACGCCTGGTCGCGACGCGCATCGCCGAACATTTCGCCGACTTCCGGGAACGGCGCAAAAAGCTGGTGACCAAACCCAAAAAGGTCTGGGAGATCTTGGAGGCGGGAGCCAAAGAAGCGCGCAGCGTGGCCAAAAAAACCATGACCGAAGTGAGGGAGCGGATCGGGATCCGGTAAGGGTTGCGACAGCGCCGATCGCGCCCGACAGCGGATTGACATTTGGGATCAACCGGTCTATAATGGCCGGTTGATCTTTACAATCCAATGAACAGCGCGATCACCACCAACCCGGGAGGGTTTCATGATCAGTTTCGGCAAGTACTACGCGAGCCGCCGGCAAAACGCCGCCGGACGCAATTCCAAGAGCAAACCCGCCAAACGCGGCAGCCTGGCTTTCCAGCCGCACGAACCGTCGCAACACGAGAAGACCCTGGAAGACTGCGCCAACTATCTCTATGACCTCGGTCTCGAGAACCTGGCCATCGGCTCCGGACGGAAAACTGAACAGCAGACCGTTGCCATCTTTCAGGCGTACGCGAACCTGTTCGCCCCGCGCAACATCAGACAGACGCGGGAAGCTTCCGAGTCGTTCAGCCGCATGCCGGCCAAGAAATTTCCGGAGCGCTTCGACCGGCTGGCCTGGTTCCTGCTCGAGGGACTCATCGGCCGACATCTGGCTCCCTGCGACGACGCGGCCGCCACGGCCATCCGCGGCGCGATGATCAACGTGAACGGCGCGAAAACGCCGCTCCCCGATCTCCAGCGCCGGCTGAGCCAGGAACGCAGCGCCGACAAGCGCGAACAGCTCTGGTCGGCTTACGTCCGTTGCGTCGAAGAAAAGCTTAACCCGCTGCTCGTCGACCGGAACAACCGTTTCCACCGGACGCTCGCCCGCCATGGTTTCGCGACCGAGCTGCAGTTCTATAGCGGACGCAAGCGCGTCAGCTACGACGATCTGCTCGCGATCGCGAAAACCGTGTCCGAAAAGACCCAGGACGTCTACGACGAAGGCATGAGCCGGCTCGTCCGGCGGCAGCGCTCGGGACGGAAATTCCCGGGACTGTCGCGGGCTCACGAGTCCTATCTGCTCGCGAACCGGGAGTTCGACAGGATCTTCCCGGCGCGACGGCTGCTCGCGGCCGCGCGGGAGACCTTCCGCGGCCTCGGCCTGGATCTCGACGGATCCGACATCAAGCTGGAACTCGAGACTGGTCCGGCCAGCGATGACGGCATCCTCTGCGTGGCGTGCAACGCGCCAGCCGAGATCCGCCTGTTCCTGAAACCTCGCGGCGGAGCGGCAGACTATGCCGCCCTCCTCCACGAGGCGGGACAGGCCTGGTTCAGCGCTTCCATGGATCCGCGGCTGCCCTTCGAATTCCGCAACCTCGGACGCTCCCGCGCTCTCGCCGAGACCTGCGCCTTCCTGCTGGAGTCTCTGCTCCAGAATGAAGAGTGGCTCGCGGCGGTGCTGGGACTGGACGCGGCCGCGGCGGCCGAAGTGGCGGGCCGTCGGAAACTGGCGGACCTCTATCAGCTGCGCCGTCACATCGGCCAATTCGCCTATGCGATGGAGCTGCAGAAGAGTCCGCTCGACAACTGGCGCAATCAGTTCAACTATCATCACCTGTTGTCCTCCCAGACCGGCCTCAACCATGACGGAGAGCTCTATCTCCTGGATCTGGACCGCGGCTTCGGCTCGGCTGACCGCCTCCGGGCCCGACTCGCGGCCGCCCAGCTCCGGGAGCATCTCGAACTGCGCTACGGCCAGACCTGGTTCAGGTCTTCGGACGCCAGCCGGTTCCTGCGCGACCTGTGGTCCAAAGGCGAAAGCTGGGAGTGCGAGGAGATGATCGAGACCGCCCTGAACCGTCAGGCCTGGGATCCCGATCCGCTCCTTCGGCGCTTTGCCGGACTCCGCGGCTGAACCGCTGTTCATCTCTGATCTGATAAAAAACCCTCAAGCATCTCTGCTTGAGGGTTTTTCTTGTCAGGCCGGCCTGTAAGCCGAATTTTGTACCCCGCGTTTGACCGCGAGGCGATGATCATCTCTCTGCGACCGCTGTTGCCAGCGGCCTTGGCCGCAACCTTGCGACTGCGGCCTGCGAGCTACCAAACTTGCTCTTGCACCGGACAGGGTTTTCCACGGCGCCGCTCGCGCGGCCAGATATTGGAACCCGAAGGTTCTTGTCCGTGGGGGCGTAAAAGCCGCTTTCACGGCTCACGCCCCGCAGTCCCGCGTGAGCTCTTACCTCACGATTTCAACCTTGCCTTGTCGGCACTAGCTTGCGCCGGTGACGCTTCTAGCCCCGTAAAATGACTCGCTTTCGCTCGTCATCACGGGGCGCAGGCGGTGTATTTTCTGTTGCACTCTCCCTGGGCTTGGACGCGAAACTTCTTTCGCCAATTGGCTATTGAAAAGAAATTCCGACGCTTGCTCCCGGTCGCCGTTAGCGATTGTCCCTTTTCCCGCATGAATGCGGGAGGTGTTCAGACTTTCCTCCCCGCAGTACTGCGGGGCGATCATCCGGTCGACCTGACCGCTGGATAATAGCTCAAATTAGCCTTTTTGTCAACCTCCCAGGCCCGTAAGCTTAATCAATTTCTCGGCTTTAAAAATATGCTGGCGACGAATCCTGTTCTGAAATACCGATCGCATCCTAGTCCGACCAACTAAAGATGCGGCCATAACAACATCGCAACAAAAAAGCCCGCGCCATGACATGACGCGGGCCGAGAGGCTCTGGATTACTTGCGAACGACGAGAAAACGAATGTCACCGAACCAGCAGAACCCAGATACGATTCGGAACAAGGTCAACTCGCGGTCGCCGGCGCCATCCCCGGACAGACTCGAGATGTAGCGTTGGTTATGCGATTCCACCCAAGCGTTCACGTGGTCCTTACCGTTCCACTTCGCCTTGGCATAGACGAGCTGTTCGACGAGGGACGCAGGACGGTAACCCATACAGTCAATGGCAGCCTCGACTGCGGCAGTGGTCATATCCTGACCGCCAAGATCCTTCTGGCTGACAACCAGCATGTCCGATATATCCGCGACCGGTCCGGCGAGCAGAAGGTTCTGCTCGTCGATGACGGGGTTAACGTAGCTGAACTTGCACTTGGCGATCATCTCGGCGAGGGACTTACCGACCAGCAGCCCAGCGATCTCGCGACGGAGCTTCTCATCGGAGAGGATCCGGCGGAGGTGATCATCCGACCCGCCGAGGTCGCGGACGGCTCCGGAGAGCTTCACGATGATCTCAAAGGTGGTGCCGACGGCAAAGACGGACTCGCTCTTCTTCTGGACCATGACCTGACTCCTTGTTTATGGTTTACCCCTTATACGTCTGACATCAGACGAACCTAGGGACTGTCATGAAAAGAACACTTGTGCCGAAACAATCGCATAAATAGGCGATTTTGTCAATGATCTTTTCCAGACTCTACTGTCCGCAGCCGTAGCCGCCGGTTGTCGTCTTAGCCGCAAACATCAGTATAAAAAAATCGGCCCGCACCACGACGTGGTATGGGCCGAAAGGATTCGAGAGTTACTTGCGGACGACGAGGAACGAGTATGAAATACCCGACAAGTCATCAAGACGATCCAGCAGATCTAGCCCGGGACCATGAACACCCCTATACAGCCGCGGTACGACACGATGACCATGCTGATCCACCCAGAAGGAGCCGAGAGCGATGACTGCATCCTTGTCGTCCCACTTCGCCTTAGCGTAGTCAATCAGCTCGGCTAGAGTCGCGCAACGATAACCCTCGCTGTCGATAAAGGTCTTAATCTGAGCGAAGGTTTTGCCCTGGCTGCCAAAATCTTTCTGGCTGACCAGCAGCATGTCTGACACGTCTACGACCGGGCCGGCGAGTGGAAAGTTCTGCTCGTTGATGTCGTGGTCGACATCAACAAACTTGCAGTCTTCGATCATCTGATCGAAGACATTGAGCTGGGGGTCCGCGACGAACAACATGCTGGACTTGCGGGAGGCGAGGAAACAGTAGTCCTCGCACCAATAGTTCTTGGGGTTGGCATACCACAGGCGAAGTTGCCGCTTGCGGTCGTACTCGCACAGACAAGGGACCTCACGGCTGCCGCCGGGATGCACCCAGGAGGAGCCGAGGGCGACGATGGGGTGCTTCCGCTGCTCTCTGGGATTCTCCACGCCGTAGGCGAGGAGAGTCTCGATCGAGGCTGGCTCGTACCCCTTGGCCCTGATGGCCGCCTCGACCTCCTTCGTGGTCATGATTCGGTTGAAGTGAAAGACCTTGGTGCCGGCCACAGTGAAGAGTTCGGGCTTCACCGGGAAATGTTCCTCGGTAATGGCGGAGTTCGCCCAGTCATTGCCGCAGGCCTTGAGCATGTCACCAAGGGTTTTGCGACAAGTACCCGCAACGAGCAGCTTGGCGATCTCGCGACGAAGCTCCTCGTCGGAGAGGATCCGACGGAGGTGATCATCCGACCCGCCGAGGTCGCGGACGGCTCCGGAGAGCTTCTGGATGATCTCAAAGGTGGTGCCGGCGGCACTGACGAACTCACTCTTCTTCTGGACCATGACCTGACTCCTTGTTTTTGGCTTACCCCCTGTACGCCTGTCATTAGGCATACTTGAGGCCTGCCATAAAAAGAACACTTGTGCTGAAAACCTAGCGCAAAAACGCTATTTTGTCAATGATCTTTAACGCCTAAAAATACGGGGCTGCCGGACCGCGAAGTCCCCAGACGAGGACGCGGCGTTTGCGTCTTTTTGGGCAGCCGTTTCGGGCTTATTTCCGCCATATTGCCTCAAATCGCCATTCGCTCTAATATAGGTAAACACTCCCACGCCTATGAAAAAGAGCGAACTCGCTTTCACGGTCGTCCTCGTCCCCCTGGATTTCCTATTGGTCTTCCTCGCGGCCATCACCGCCTACTCCGTCCGCTTCGGCTGGCTGGCCGCTCTTCGTCCGGTCGCTTTCGACCTGCCCTGGAACCGTTTCCTGCTCCTCGCCGCCGGCGCCGGCCTCCTGTTCGTGATGTTCATGGCACTCTCCGGACTCTACGCCGTCCGCGGCCCGCGCCGCCTCACAATGGAGATTTCGCGCATCTTTTTCGCCAGCTCGGCATCGATCCTGACCTTCATCGTGATCGTCTTCTTCCGCCGCGAACTCTTCTCCTCCCGCTTCATCATCCTCGCGGCCTGGATCGTCGCTTTCATCTACCTGAGCCTGGGCCGCGTCCTGATCCGGCTGCTCCAACGCCTGCTCGTCCGCTTCGGCGTCGGCGTGCGCCGCGTGATCGTCATCGGCGGCGACGAGCGCGTCACCAAGACCCTGACCGCGGCTTTCGCCAAAAATCCCGCCTTCGGTTTCCAGATGATCAAGACCATCGCCGGCTTCGATGACGAGGCCGAAAAAGAACTCGCCGGCCTGGCCGCGACCGGAGCGCTCGACGAGGTCATCGTCACGAACCCCGATCTCAGCCGCGAGGACCTGTCCCGCATCCTCGGCTTCTGCGAATCGCGCCAACTGGCCTTCAAGTATTCGGCCGACCTGCTCGCGACCCACAGCCACAATATGGAACTCTCGACCGTGGCCGGCCTGCCGATCGTCGAGATCAAAGGCACGCGCCTCGACGGCTGGGGCCGCGTCCTGAAACGGATCTTCGACGTCATCGGTTCGCTCCTCCTCATCATCCTGACCTCGCCGATCATGCTGCTCGCCGCACTCGCCGTAGCGATCGATTCGCGCGGCCCGGTCTTCTTCAGCCGGCTCGACGACGGATCGCCCGTGACGCGCGTCGGCGAACACGGCCGGCCGTTCCGCTATTTCAAATTCCGCTCCATGCGGCCCAACACCCATAACCTGCGCTACACCGAACTGGCCGATCGCGACACGCGCAAGGAAGGGCCGCTCGTGAAGATCAAAGACGATCCGCGCGTCACCCGCGTCGGCACGTTCATCAGGAAATATTCCATCGACGAACTGCCGGAACTCTTCCTCGTCTTCACCGGCAAGATGAGCCTCGTCGGCCCGCGCCCGCACCTGCCCGAAGAGGTCGCGAAATACAAGGATCATCATCGCCGCGTCTTCACCGTGAAGCCCGGCATCACCGGCCTCGCGCAGATCTCGGGCCGCGCGGACCTGAATTTCGACGAGGAGGTCCGGCTCGACACCTACTACATCGAGAACTGGTCGCCCTGGCTCGATCTGGCGATCCTGATCAAGACGCCGCTCGCGGTACTGAGCCGAAAAGGAGCTTATTAAAACAACCATGAAGTTCGCCCTGGTTCACGACTACCTGATCCAAGATGGAGGCGCTGAGCGCGTGCTTCAGATTTTCCAGCAGATGTGGCCGGAGGCTCCGACCTACGCCCTGTTCCATGATCCCAAACGCGTCGGCAGCGCTTTCGACAACAAGGACATCCGCACCTCCTTCCTGCAGAAGCTGCCATTCGCGCTCCGCCACTACAAATGGTCCATGCCGCTCATGCCGGCCGCGACCGAACATTACGACCTGAATGGCTACGACGTCGTGCTCTCAAGTACCTCGGCTTTCGCCAAGGGCGTGATCACGCGGCCGGACGCGCTGCATTTCTGCTACTGCCACACGCCGACGCGCTATCTCTGGTCGGACACCCATTCCTACGTCAAAGAACTCGGCCTGCCGGGACCCATCAAAGCCTTCGTCCCTTACCTGCTGTCGCAGCTGCGCATCTGGGACCGCCACGCCGCCGAACGCGTCGACCGGTTCATCGCCAACTCCGAGACCGTGCGCCGCCGCATCCGCAAGTACTACCAGCGCGACAGCGTGGTCATCCATCCGCCGGTCGAGACTTCGCGATTCTCCATCGCGCCGCGGACCGAGGATTATTACGTCGCCGGCGGCCGCCTCGTCGCCTACAAGCGTTTCGACATCGTCGTCCAGGCGTTCAACAAGCTCGGTATCAGACTCAAGATCTTCGGTTCCGGACCGGAACTCGGCAAGCTGCGCTCCCTGGCGCATAAGAATATCGAATTCGTCGGCAAGGTTTCCGAAGAAGAGAAAGCCGACCTCTACCGCAAGGCCATCGCCTATCTCCACCCGCAGGAGGAGGATTTCGGCATCACCGCGGTCGAAGCCATGGCCTCGGGACGCCCGGTGATCGCCTACCGCAAAGGCGGCGCGGAAGAGACGGTCGTCGAAGGCGTGAGCGGCAGCTTCATCGAAGAACAGAACTGGGAAGAACTGGCCAACGAGATCATCCGCTTCGCGCCGGAGAAATTCGACCCGCTCCAGGTGCGGGCGCACGCGCAAAAATTCGACACCGAGCTGTTCAAATCGAAACTCTCCGCCTACATCCAGGCCGAGATCGACAAGTGGCATTCAGCTGATGGCCGTTAACCAATGGCAGAGAAACGGCCCCTTCGGGCCGTTTTTTTTATTCTAGATAGCGGCCGTCCGTGTTAAACTGACCCCATGCGAACGATCATCGATACCCGCCCCATGCTCGAGGGTCAGCGCAGCGGCGTGGCCAACTACGCGGCCAGGCTGGTTTCGGCGTTGCTCGATCGCGCCGCCGACCCCGCGACCGCGGCCTACACCCTCTTCTGCAACGCGTCCGGGCGGCGCTATCCCGCCGACGTCCCGGCTGCCGGACCGACCATCCGCCACTCGTTCCACGCCTGGCCGAACCGCCTGCTGAACCTGAGCGTCGCCGCCGCCGGCCGACCGCTCATCGAAGAACTGGCCGGACCAGCCGACATCGTTTATCTGCCGAATCTGAATTTCGTCGCGACGCGTCTGCCGCTCGTGGCCACGGTCCATGATCTCTCGTTCGTGCGCTATCCGGAATTCTTCTCCGCCAAACAACGGCTGTGGCACGACCTGGTCCGACCGGCCGAACTGCTCCGCCGCTCCGCGGCCATCGCGGCCGTCTCCGAACACACCAAGACCGACATCATCGACTGGCTAGGGCTGTCAGCTGACCGCATCGCCGTCGTGAGTCCCGCGGCCGGCGAGGAATTCCGCCCGGCCGGCGCAGAAGCCGTGAAGTCGGTCAGACGGACCTACGGTCTGGACCGGGAATTCTTTCTAGTCTTCAGCACGCTCGAACCGCGCAAAAATATCACCGGCGCCATCGCCGCGTTCGAAAAACTCGGCGGCGACACTGAGCTCGTCATCGCCGGCGGCAAAGGCTGGCTCTACGACGGCATCCTGCGGCGCGCGGCCGCCTCGCCGGCCAAAGACCGGATCCGCTTCCTCGGCTACGTTCCGGACCGCGACCGGCCGGCGCTTTACGCCGCCGCGCTGGCGCTCGTCTATCCGTCGTTCTACGAAGGTTTCGGCATGCCGCCCCTGGAAGCCATGACCTGCGGCACGCCGGTCATCGCGAGTTTCGCTTCGTCGCTCGGCGAAGTCGTGGGCGCAGCCGGACTGCTCGTCGATCCCTACAACGCCAGCGAACTGGCCGAAGCCATGGATTGCATCCGCCGCGAAGAAGCGCTGCGCCGTTCCCTGTCAGCCGCCGGCCTCGCCCGCGCAAAAAACTATTCCTGGGAAAAAAGCGCCGCCGCGCTGGAACAACTGCTCCGGACAGCCGCGCTTGGCAAATGATCGTTAAAGATGTTAACGTGCCCGCACCTGGGATGAAGATCCAAGGCGCTCTTTAAGGAAAATCGGAGGTGACAAATGAACAAGAATTGGCACTGGCTGCGGCTGCCCGGCTGGTTCGAAATCAACGATCTGGACGACGACGACTTCGGCGACGACTATCAGCGGCCGCCCGAGGGGTCGCTCATGCTCGTGAAACCTACCGCTATGGCCATGATTTCGGTCATGACCGCTCCCTGGATCGGCAACGCCCAACTGCACTATCTGGCTGAAAGAATCGCGGCCAGCATGAGGGCTAAAAAAGGTCTATTGCTTGGTCTGATCGACACGACCGGCAAAGATGAGTTCGAGTTCGTTTGGACCTCTGGCGACGGACTCAATTCCGGCAAGACGTTCATTCATTTAGATCCGAACGCTCCATCCATGATCCTCCTGATCAATGCGATCTGGCCTTCGGACCAGGACCCGCTGGATGATGAAGCGAACATCATCGCCGCCAGCATCCGCAGTCCCAACTGACGATCGCTTGCCGCCCGAACACGGGCGGCTTTTTTGTAACCCGCGGTCATGCGGGTTGCGCCGAGAAGTGGCGGCCTTAGCCGCGAATTTGTAACTGTCCGCCCGCTTCGCGGTCAGACTGCATCATAGGCCGCGGAATATACTCCGGTTCTCCCGCCTCCGGGCGGGACCCCGCCGTTCATTGAAACGAATAACTTTGTGGTCCGCGATTTCTGAAATGCCGCGGCGGCGCAAAGAAAAACCCCCTCCCGAAAGAGGGGGTCAAGTTTTACTTCAGCTGATAGATCTCAATGAATTTGCGCTCCAGATAGCGCTGGAAAGCGTCAGCCGATGGCGGAGCGCCCGTGGCTTGGGTCACGATCTCGACCGGCATCAGCAGTCCGCCATGACGCCAAACTTTGTCGTACAACCAGAGGCGCAACCAGGTGAATTGTTCGCCGTTGGCGCGCAACCACAGATCCGGCAACTCGCGCACCGCAGCCTCGAGCAGCTGAGCGGAGTAGAGATTGCCGAGCGCGTAACTCGGGAAATAACCGAAGAGTCCCGCCGACCAATGAACGTCCTGCAGGACGCCGACGCTGTCGCTCGGCACTTCGACGCCGAGATACTCGCGAATCTTGGCGTTCCAGATCTCCGGCAGATCCTTGGCCGCGATCCGGCCTTCGATGAGACCGCGTTCGATCTCGAACCGCAGGGCGACATGGAGGTTGTAAGTGACCTCGTCGGACTCGGTGCGGATGAGCGACGGCTTCACGACGTTGAGCGCGCGATAGAAACTGTCCTCATCCGGAAGACAGAGCTCGTAATCCTCGCCGGACCCGGTCATGAACGCCGCCAGCAATCTCGAGAACTCGCGGCTGCGACCGATCAGATTCTCCCACAGCCGCGATTGCGACTCGTGGATGCCGTACGAGGCCGCTTCGCCGGCGCAATTGCCGAACTGATCGGACGGCAAAGCGTGATCATAAAGCGCATGGCCGGTCTCGTGGATCGTGCTGTAAATCGACGAAAGCAGGTCGCTTTCATCGTAGCGCGTGGTGATGCGGACATCGCCCGGATGCATTTTGGAAGTGAACGGGTGAGCGCTCGCGTCCAAGCGGCCGGCGCGAAAATCGAAGCCGATGAGCTTCGCCAGATCCTTGGAGATCCGAGCCTGATGTTTGGCCGTCAGACGGATCTTCAGCTCCTTGGGGGCGTTGCCGGTTCCGAGCCGCCGCACGAACACTTTGAGGAAGTCGCAGAGCGGACTGAGGACGGCCTCGACCATTTCGGCGGTCATACCCGGCTCGTACTGGCCGAGCAGGGCGTCGTAAGGCGATCCGCCGCAGCCGACCGCTTCGGCTTCCTCGATCTTCAGTTCGACGATCCTCTGAAGCGACGGCAGGAACAGCGAGAAATCCGACTTCTCGCGCGCCTCGATCCAGACATGGTGCGCGGCTCCGGTGGTCTTGACCAGCTCCTCGACCAGGCGCTTCGGAAGTTTGCGTTCGCGCTCAAGATCCTTCATGGTGCGGCGGACGATGATCGCTTCCGTCTCGCTGAGCAGGCCGTTCTCGACGGCCGCGAGCAATTTTTCGCCCCGTCGCCACAACGCCGCCGAGGTCCGCTTCGTATGGACGATCCCGGCGATCAGCGCCATGACGTCGGACCGGTGATCTGCACCGGCCGGAGGCATGAAGACCTCCATGTCGTATTCCGCGATATTGTTCGCGGAGGCGAGCAGGGCGATCTCCCGAAGCTGGGCCACGAATTTACGGTAGAGCGAGCCGATATTCTGTTTGGCCATCACGGCACTCCTTGGAAGTTTTGTGAAAGAACACGATTTTCTTAACACATCGCCGACGTACGGGCAAGGGCTTGGTTGCGACAAAAAACCGGGGGTCTGACCCCGGCTCTGCCGTTCGTGTCGGATCGATCGCTAGCGCTCAAAGCCGGTCGTATTTCGTCGCTTTGCCGCGCGCTTTGGCGACCGGATATTTCTGCTCCGCCTTCTTCAGTTTGGCCGCGAGCGCGCCGGCCACGTCGATCCCGGAGGCGTTGGCGAAACTCAGACAAGTCATGACGATATCCGACAATTCCTCCTCCACGGCCAGCCGGTAAGCGGCGTCCTTGTCCATCAACTGTCCGATCTCGGCTTTCTCTTTCCAGAGAAAAAGTTCCAGAAGTTCCGCCGCTTCGATCGAGATCGCTTCGGCCAGATTCTTCGGATCGTGGAACTGGAGCCAGTCGCGGTCATCGCGGAAACGCCGCACCCATTTCTTAAGTTCCGCGACGGTCGTCAAATCGTCTTGTTTCTTCATAAGATCAGGTTTTGGCCAAAAATTTCTTGATCGGCGCGTAGGTCCGCCGATGGATTGGGCAGATACCCTGGCGCTCCAGTGCCTGTTGATGCTCTTTGGTGCCGTAACCTTTGTGCCGCTCGAAACCGTAACCGGGGTGTTCCGCGGCCAGCTCGTCCATGAGCCGGTCGCGCGCGACCTTGGCGATGATCGAAGCGGCCGCGATCGATACCACCTTGGCGTCGCCGCGGATGATGTTCTTGAGCGGAATGTCGAGGCCCGGGATGCGGAAAGCGTCGCTCAGGACGTAGTCAGGCCGGATCGGCAAGGACGCGATCGCCCGCGTCATGGCGAGTGCGGCCGCGCGGCGGATATTCAACTGATCGACTTCCTCGACCGAAGCCGAACCGACCGCCCAGGCCGCGGCTTTGGCCTTGATTTCCTCGGCCGAACGCTCCCGCTGCGCCGGCGACAGGGCTTTGGAATCGCGCACCAGCATCAACTCGACGCCGACAGGCAAGATCACCGCCGCCGCCATGACCGGTCCGGCCCAGCACCCGCAGCCGACTTCATCAGTCCCCGCGACGCACGAAAAACCCTGCGCTGCGAGCGCTTGTTCTTCCTCGAACGTCGGGATCACGGCTTTGCTCATAAGGGTGGAAGTTTGGGAGAGTGAGGAAGTGCTGGAGTGCTGAAATCATTCAACGGTAACAGACTTCGCCAAGTTCCGTGGCTTGTCCGGATCGAGGCCGCGGGCGATGGCCGCGTGGTAGGCGAACAGTTGCAGCGGAATGACATTCAGGATCGGCGAAAGCATTTCTATGGTCCGTGGCACGTAAATGATGTCGTCAGTGAGATGCATGAGCCCCTCGTCGCCTTCGGAAGCGATCGCCACGACCGGCGCGCGGCGCGCGCGGGCTTCCTCGATATTCGAACGCATCTTTTCGTAGACGCTGTCTTTCGTGGCGATGGCGAAAGTCGGGAACTCCAGGTCCAAGAGCGCAATCGGACCATGCTTCATCTCGCCGGCCGCGTAACCCTCGGCGTGGATGTAAGCGATCTCTTTCAGTTTCAAAGCGCCTTCGCTGGCGAGCGGCGCATTATACTTGCGGCCCATGTAAAGCAGACTCGGGTAGCGCGCGTATTTCTTGGCGAGCAATTTGATATGTTCGTTCTGCGCGAGGATCCGCTCGATCTTCGCCGGCAGCGCCAAAAGTTCTTCCACGATCCTCTCGCCAGCCGCTTGCGACATCCGGCGCTGGCGACCAAGATACAACGCCAGAACGGCAAATACCGTCAACTGAGCCACAAAAGCCTTGGTCGAAGCGACAGCGATCTCCGGTCCGGCGTGAACGAAAATCCCGGCGTCGGTCTCGCGCGCGATGGTCGAACCGACGGCGTTCACGACACCGAGCGTGAGCACGCCCTTGTTCTTCGCCTCGCGCAGCGCACCCAAAGTATCGGCGGTCTCGCCGCTCTGAGAGACCGCGATGACCGCCTCCTTCGAACGGTCGAAGATCGGTTTGCGATAACGCAGCTCGGACGCAAGTTCGGCGCGCGCCGGCAGCTCCGCAATCTCCTCGATCATGTAAGCGCCGACCGCGCCGGCGAGATACGCCGAGCCGCAAGCCGTAATCGTCAGCCGCTCCGCGTCGCGCAGCCGCTCCTCGACATCCTTGAGGCCGCCGAGTATCGCAAGCCCGTTCCTCGCATCGAGCCGGCCGCGCAAAGCGTTCGTCACGACCGCCGGCTGCTCGAAGATCTCTTTCATCATGAAATGCGGAAAACGACCGCGCTCGATCTCGTCGATGCTCCACTCGATGGATTCGACCTTCTTCTGTTTACGGACCTGGTCGAGCGAGAACGTCTCCACGCCGCCGTCGGCGAGTTCCACGACCTCGTCGTCATCCAGATAAATGACGTCGCGGGTGTAGGCCAGGACCGCGGCCGGATCCGAGGCCAGAAAAAATTCCTCGCTGTTGCGGCCGATGCCGATGACCAGCGGACTCCCGCGGCGCGCGCCGTAGACCCGGCGCGGCTCCGAAGCCGAGATCACCGCCAACCCGAACGTGCCGACCACGTGCTTCAAAGCCGCCGCGACCGCTTCGCCGAACGGCAGCTTGGCGGCATAATCCTCGATCAGATGCGCCAGCACCTCGGTGTCGGTCTCGGACCGGAACTGATGCCCGCGCGACTCCAGTTCCTTCTTCAATTCCGCATAATTTTCGATGATGCCGTTGTGGGCCACGGCGATGCGGCCCTGGCAATCGAGGTGCGGATGCGCGTTGGCGTCCGTCGGCTGGCCATGGGTCGCCCAACGCGTATGCGCGATGCCGACCGAACCCTCGAGCGGCTCGCGAGACAATTTATCCTCAAGCAAAGCGACCTTACCGGCGGTTTTCACGGCACATAAGTCGCCATCGTGGATGGTCGCGGCTCCGGCCGAATCATAACCGCGATATTCCAAACGTTTCAGACCATCAAGCAAGACATTTTCCGCCCGGCGCTGGCCGATATAACCGACGATGCCGCACATAAAGGAGGATTGAACAGTGACAATTTACCGAGGAAACTTCGCTTTCATTAGAACACAGCCGGGGCGGAAGGTAAACTTCGAGCTTATTTTGGCTAAATTAAGCTAAATTTAAGCAAGAAAGCCTTTGCTGAATGACCACTGGCAACCTGGGGACAGCCCCGGTGGTCAAGGCTAAATACCCCTGCTATAATGGCTTTACATTAATATATCTACTGAACCGGCCTGTTTTCGGCGATCAGGCCGCGCTGTACTGCCATGCGCATCGGCATCGACGCACGCTTTTACGGGACCGTGGGCAAGGGTCTCGGTCGGTACGTGAGCGAGCTCATCCGACAGCTCGAACTCGTCGACCGCGAGAACGAGTATTTCGTGTTCCTGCGCGAGACCAACTGGGGCGAATACACGCCGCGCAATCCGAACTTCCACAAGGTCCTGGCGGAATTCGCTTGGTACGGACTGGCCGAGCAGCTGATCTATCCGTTCTGGCTGCGGCGTTTTCGGCTGGACCTGATGCATTTCACCCACTTCAACGTCCCGTGGCTCTATCGCCGGCCGTTCGTGGTCACGATCCATGATCTGATATTGCTCAGCCACCCGACGCCCCGGGCCACGACGCTCGGCCCCCTGCTTTTCCGCGCAAAATATTTCTTTTATCGGCTGATCATCCGGAGCGCTATCGCCCGCGCTGTGACCATCATCACCGTCTCGCGCTATACCCAGGATCAGATCGAACAGGTCTTCCCTTTCGCCAAATACAAGACCATCGCCGTCACTTACGAAGCCTGCGGCAGTGCCTTCAGCGCCGCGGTGAGGACCGAGGCCCGTCCCGCCGCACCGCCGCCAGGGCTGACGCGACCGTTCCTGCTCTACGTCGGCAACGCCTATCCGCACAAGAACCTGGAACGTCTACTGCGCGCGTTCGCCGACTTCCGCCGCCGCGGCCACGGATCACATCATCTGATCCTGGTCGGAGCGCAAGATTATTTTTACGACCGCCTGCAGCTGGAGGCGCGCAAACAGAAGATCGCGGAGAACATCGTCTTCTTCGGCAAGGCCTCGGACGCCGAGCTGGCCGACCTGTACGACACCGCCGAGTTCTACGTCTTTCCGTCGCTCTGCGAAGGCTTCGGACTGCCACCGCTCGAAGCGATGTGCCGCGGCCTGGCTGTGGCCTCATCGAAGGCGACCTGCCTGCCCGAGATCCTGGGCGACGCTGCGTTATACTTCGACCCTGAATCCGAAACGGATATGGCTCAGAAACTGATCAGTCTGGCCGACGATCCCGGACTCCGGACCGAACTCGCGGCCAAAGGCCGGACTCAGACCAAAAAGTACGACTGGAATTCCTGCGCCGCCGCCACGCTGCGCCATTACCAGCAGGCTCTGGCAAAGAAACAGTGACTGCCACGATGATGCCCGACCGCGCCCCACAATCTCTCACTGGCCGCGAAACCGCTCCGGAAATCCACCCGAGCAGGCTGGTTGTCGCAACCAAAACCGCAGCGCCGCGCCAGCATGTTTCACCGCATCTGCTGGACCTTAAAAATGACTATTTTAGGCCAAATAATGCCTCTCGACCAGTTGAGAGCAGCAAGTCGTCAGAGTCGCGGATCGCGACGAAATTCGGTTCCGGTTCAGACCTGCAGGATGTCCGCGCTCTGTCCCTGGCGCCGCGGGCCCGCGGCTGGAAAGACTTCCCGCCGCCCGAAGCCACGAGCGTCAGCCACGCCGTCTGGCTGACCGTGAAAAATTTCTTCAGCCAACATCCGCTCGCCGACCTGACCATTCTGACCGTCGTCCATCTGCTCGCGGTCCTCGTCTGGAAGATCGCGACCCTGCCCTGGACGGCCGCGACACGCCTGTTCGCGCCGACGCCAGCGCCCCGCGAAACTCGGATGCTGAACCCGTTGCTGCCGCTCGCCGCGGTCCAGATCCAGACCCGATCACTCCAACCCCAGAATCTCCAACTCTCGCTGCAGCGCGAATCGGGCTGGCCGCGGCGTCTGCTCGGTTTCGCCGGCATCTGTCTGCTGCTCATCATGCCTTTCGGAGCCTGGAGCGCTTACGCCCAGCTGCGCGAAACCAAACAACTGGCCATGACTGACGGCCTCAAAGGAGTTTCCCTGCTCCAAGGCGCCGGCCAGGCCGCGACGAGCCGCAAATTCGACGAGGCCGCCGCCGCGTTCACCGAAGCCGAGCGCAGTTTCGCTTCCGCCAAAGAAAATACCGGCACTCTCGGCAATCTGATGATGTCGGCCGCCGCAGTCGTCCCGGCCCGGTCGCGGATCTCCGCTGCCGCGCCGCTCCTGAACGCCGGAAAAGAGATCGCTGCCGGCGGTGCCGCTCTCGCTGCCGCTTTCGCCGCTTTCGACACCCAAAAAGAACCGACGGCCAAGATCGCGGAACTGCGCGGCCGGCTCGGCGAAGCTTTGCCGCATCTTCAGGCCGCGGAAAGATCGCTCACCAAGATCTCGCCCGCGAACCTGCCGCCAGAATACGCCGGCCAGCTCGCCGCGGCCCAGGCCCAGCTCCCCAAACTCAACTCCCTGCTGGCCAAAGCCGAACTGGCCGCCAGCCTGCTGCATGATGTGCTCGGACCGAACGGCACCAAACGCTATCTCATCGTCTTCCAGAACAACGCCGAACTCCGGCCGACCGGCGGCTTCATCGGCAGCTTCGCGCTCGTGGACATGAACCGCGGCAACATCAAGAAAGTCGAGATTCCGGGCGGCGGTTCCTATGATCTCCAGGGCAGCCTGCGCTCCAGGATCTCTTCGCCGCAGCCGTTGCACCTCATCAACCCGAACTGGGAGTTCCAGGACGCCAACTGGTACGCCGACTTCCCGTCCTCGGCCCGCAAGATCTCCTGGTTCTACGAGAAAAGCGGCGGCCCGACCACCGACGGGGTCATCGCGGTCACCATGTCGTTCATGGAGGACCTGCTCAAGATCATCGGACCGGTGGAGATGGCCGAATACGGCAAGACCATCGACAGCGATAATTTCTATTTCGAGACCCAGAAAGAAGTCGAACTCGATTTCGACAAGGACCTCAACCAGCCGAAGAAATTCATCGCCGACCTGGCTCCGAAGATTCTGGAGCGGCTGGCCGGCGCCGACCAGGCGATGCTGCTCAAACTGACCGAAACGCTCTATTCCTCGCTGGCCGAAAAACAGGCGTTGTTCTGGTTCCGCGACGAGGATCTCGAATCCCGCGCTTTGGCGCTCGGTTGGGGCGGCGAGATCCGCAGCGTCGGCGGCGATTACCTGCAGATCGTCCACACCAATATCGCCGGCCAGAAGACCGATCTCGTGATGCGGGAAACTGTCGACCACGCGGTCAAGATTCTCGACGATGGCACCGGTCTCGTGACGCTCACGATCAGACGGACGCATAACGGAGAAAAGGGCGCGCTGTTCAGCGGCGTCCGGAACGTCGACTACCTGCGCGTTTACGCGCCGCTCGGCAGCACGCTGGTCGAAGCCGGCGGTTTCAGCGCCCCGGACCCGAAACTTTTCAAGATTGCCGAAGCCGACCGCAAGACCGATCCGGCCGTGGCTGAAACCGAGAAGAACGCCGAACTCGACCGGGAAACCGGCACCAAGATCATGACCGAGTCCGGCAAGACTGTCTTCGGCAACTGGGTGATGACCGATCCCGGCGAGACCAGTGTCGTCACTCTGGTCTACAAACTACCGCCGGGAACGATCACCGCCGCCAAGGTCAACTCCGGCAGACTCGCGGGCCTCTACAATCTCCTGACCGGCGAACGTCCCGGACAGTCGCTGCGCTACTCGCTCCTGATCCAGAAACAACCCGGCGCCAACCCGGCCGAGATCGCGACCAGCATCGATCTGCCCCGCGGCTACCATCTGTCCTGGCAGGTTCCGGAACGCCGGGAAGACGACCGCGGGCGCTGGAACGCCGCCGCCACGCTTGATCGCGACCTGAGCTTCGGAGCCGAAGCGCGGTCCAACTGAACCTTTATGCCTTTCCACAAAAAAACCTTGCCCTCATCCGCCGGCGGACAACCCCCGAAAAAACTTCCGCCCGAGCCGGCCCAGACGCCGGCCGCCGTTCCGAGCAAAGACCAGCCGCAGGTCTCACCGGCGGAACTCGAGAAAGAATTGCACTCGATCTACGACTCCACCGACCAAGAGCAGCGGGACATGACAAAACTCGAACAAGCCAACCCTTCGATGGCTAAAAAACTGCTGCTCGGCCTGGTCATCTTTTTCGCTTTCCTGGCCGCGGTCTCCTGGGCCGGCTTCTTCTTTTTCTCGCCTGGCGACAAGAAATTCAGCGGCGAAGGCGTGACGGTCGAGATCGAGGGTCCGGGCGAAATCAAGAGCGGTCAGCCGATCTCTTTCCGCATCGCTTACCGCAACCAGGAGCACATCGCTCTCGGCACCGCCTCGCTCGAACTGCGCCTGCCCAAAGAATTCAGCGCCACCAGATTCGATCCGGCCTCGACCGAACCGACCTGGAAGATCGGTTCCATCGCCCCCGGCAAAGGCGGCTCGATAACGGTCGAAGGCGTGATCACCGCGCCGCTCGCGAAACAGCTCGATCTCCAGGCGATCCTCACCTACCGGCCGGCCGACTTCAACTCCGAGTTCCAGAAGGTCGCCACGCGCGCACTGATCGTCACCGACTCGATGATCGAACTCGGCGCCACGGGTCCGGCCAAGATCATGCCCGGCGACAAGATCGTCATCGATTTCGGCTTCGTCAACACCGCGGACGCGGACCTGAACAAACTCCGGCTGCGAGTCAGCTATCCGCAAAATTTCATCCCCGAGACCGCCGAACCGGCGGCGCTCGACGAGAAGCTGACCGAGTGGCCGATCGAGACGCTGGCGCCGCTTGTCGAACAACACGTCAAGATAACCGGCTCGTTCGCCGCGGAAGCGAAAGGCGATATCGAGATCCCGGCCGAGATCGGCTATCTGGACGCAAATGACGCTTTCCAGCCGCAGAAAAAAGCCGCTTTCACGACTCAGGTGCTCGAGGGACAACTGATGGTGGCCCTGATCCTGAACGGCAAGACCGGCGACCAGGCGGCGGCTTTCGGCGATCAACTCCATTATTCCATCACCTACAAGAACACCGGCCGGGTGATCCTGGAAGATGTGACCCTGACTGCGATCCTGGAGACCGTTCCCGACCTGCCGGCTGTCGTTCTCTGGAACAACCTGCGCGACAAGCAGCAAGGCCTGCGGGACAAGAATCGCATCACCTGGACCAAAAAACAGATCACCGCTCTGGGCAAGATCGCGCCCGAGGACGAAGGCACTATCAACTTCGACCTGCCGCTTCTCGCCGCCCCGCTTGAGACTGCTCCGGACAAGGATTATCGCGTCACGGCCCGGGTCGAAGCCGATATCAAGACCATTGACGGGGAAGAAGCCGACCGCACGATCCAGACTCCGCCTCTCGCCGCCACGCTGAATAGCGACGTCAAATTGGCCGCCGAAGCACGCTACTTCAACACCGACGGGCTGCCGATCGGTACGGGTCCGCTGCCGCCGACCGTCGGCCAGGCGACGACCTACCGGATCAACTGGACCATCGCCAACACCCTTCACGATCTCGTGGACCTGAAGCTGTCAGCCAGACTGCCAGCGAACGTCGTTTGGACCGGCAGCTCGAACATCGACGCCGGCGACCTGAAATTCGACGCCGCCGCCGAGAAGATCATCTGGACCCTCAACTGGCTGCCGACCACCATCAAGAATCTGCGGCTGTCTTTCGATGTGGCGCTGACGCCCACCGAAGATCAGACCGGACGGACTCCGACCCTGATCGACGCGCTCATCCTCGAGGCCCGGGACAAGACCACGGGCCAACCGATCATCCTTTCCCAGATGCCCCTCACTACGATGCTCGATCAAGACCCGTTGGCCGCAGGAAAGAGCAAAGTCCAGTAAGAGCAAGGTATGCCCACAAGTTCGCTCGGACGACTGAAAAAATCCAAAAACTATCCCTTTCCGATCTTGTTCGCCAGGTCGACAAGCTGGCTGTTCTGGCTAACCGCGGCGGCGATCTTCAGCTGGTGGATCTATATCTTAGCCATCTCCTCAGGATCATCGACCGTAAAATCGATCAAAAAAAATATCTCGGGGCCGCCGAAACTGATCGAGTATTCCATCACCGATCCGCTTATAGCCGTCGACGTCTACCGCGTGCCGATACGAACCCTATTCCCAATAGCAAACTTGGTCGAAAATTCCCGCCTGTGCCGCAAGGCCCAGACCGAAGAATACTTCCGGAAATTGATCCAAACCTTCGCCCAGGAAGACGGCCAAGTCTATGCTTTTCGTTATCTCGGCGACGTCAGCGATAACGGTCTCTTGCCGATTGTGGTCATTCCGAACCGGCCGCAATACCGAAACCTGACGGCTTTCAAGAAAGACTTCAACGTCTGCGTCTCCGGTGGACGTTATCCCTACGAAGTGACCGAGAACTGGCTGATGTACATGGAAGATTGTCCTGCGCACGATCGTCGCTCCCAAAATATTGCTGGCTGTGATCTGATCAGATCAGAACTCACTAAGAACAATAACCTGAAACTCATCAAGTAACCGACGAGATCAAATCAAACTAAAACAGCAGCCTTGTGGCCGCTGTTTTTTCTTTTATAGTCTCCGTGACTGTCAGAACAATACTTACAACCCCACATAGCTCAAACCGCAGTTTGAGCGACGTGGGGTGGTGCGCCCGCTAACCACCCTCCGCCAAAGCTGCGGGTGGCAAAGAATCGAACTTGGATCTCAAGCTTCGGAGGCTCGCATTCTATGGCCCAGTCCGGTCGCTAAACGACCGGATATTATGGACACGCGGCTAAGGCCGCTACTTTTGGCCGCAAGCCCGCATATCTTTTCCTTATTATATCAAGCGGGCTTAGGCCCAGTCCGGTTGCGCAGCGACCGGACACAAAGAACACGCGGCGGAGGCCGCCACCTCTGGCCGCAAGCCCGCCCTGGTCCCCGCACGAAGTGCGGGGCGGGCTTATCCGTTGCCCCGCCACTTATATTTACTTCGAGGAAGGCGGGGTCCCGCCAAAGGCGGGAAACTAAAAAACAGCATTCGTGATGCTGTCCTTTAGTGGTGCGCCCGCTAAGAATCGAACTTAGATCTCAAGCTTCGGAGGCTCGCATTCTATCCGTTGAACTACGGGCGCACAAAAAATCGACGACTTCCGTCTACTGATGGGGTTTTAAAGATCGCATTCTACGGCTCAGTCCGGTTGCGCAGCAATCGGACATTATAGACACGCGGCTAAGGCCGCCACCTCTGGCCGCAAGCCCGCATATCTTTTCCTTATTATATCAAGCGGGCTTAGGCTCAGTCCGGTTGCGCAGCAATCGGACATTATAGACACGCGGCTAAGGCCGCCACCTCTGGCCGCAAGCCCGCATATCTTTTCCTTATTATATCAAGCGGGCTTATCCGTTGTACTACGGGCGCACGGATCTGAAATGACGGATGCCCCGCCACTTATTTGTCAAACGTTCTTGAATCTCTTCGCGAACCGATAGAGATTATACCAAAGTCCGCTTATCGGCAACTCCCAGGCTCCCAGATACGACTCACGACGGCCGCCGAAGCCGCGCTTGAACCGGGTGATGCCGGCCCAGGGATGCTCCGGATCGTCCGTCGGCGCCACGCCCCAAAAGTCGTATTTGGCGAATCCGCGGGCCTTGGCTTCCTGGATCAGCTTCCAGTGCAGCAGGTACGGCGCCATGTACTGGCGCAGCCGGCTGGAAGAGGCGCCGTGCAGATAAGTCACGGTATCGCCGTATTCAGCGACGATCGCCGCGGCGGCCGGCTCTCCTTTATATAATGCGAAGACCAGCCGCACCTTGAGGCCGCCGTCTTTTTTCGGCGACAGGACGTCGAGCATGGTCTCGTAATAAGCCTGCGAGTGGGTGTGGAACTTGTCGCGCTCCGAAGTTTCGGCGAGCAGACGCCAGAATGTTCCGACCTCCTGGCGAAAGACATGAGCGTTCTCATGAACAGCCTCGCGCACCTCGACCCCGTGTTTCGCGGCGAGACGGATATTATAACGCGTCTTCGGATGCATGGCCGCGAGCAATTCCTCCTCGCTCAGATCAAGATCGACGATAGAAGTATCCGCTGGCTGGAGCGACTTGGCGTAACGGAAACCCAGACTCTCCAGTTCGGGAATACTGACCGGACCGCCGGTCTGCGGATACGGCAGCTCGACGCGGGCGAAGATGCAACCTTCGCGCTGAGCCGCTTCGCGCAAGGCGCCGACGAACGAACCGAAACGACCGAGATCGAAAACGCCTTCACGCGCTAGCACTGGGCCGCGCGGAACATAAGCATAAGCCGCGCCCAGCGGCAGCGCGTGGCGGAGCACCAAGAACTGGACCGAGGTTTCGCCATCGTCGGGAGAACCGGTCGCCGAAGGCTCGGCGATCTGATAGCGGAAAGCGGTCCGGCCGGCGGCTTCCTGGAACCTGGACCAGCCCCAGGATTGCAGAAAACATCCGCCGTTCGCCTGAACGAAAGCGTCCCAGGATCCCTCATTGCGCGCAGCGAGCATCGGCACAATCAACGCTCACTTCTTGCCGAGTCCGCGGAGCGCCGCGCGCAGCCGCCCCTCGACCGTCGCTTCATCGGCGGACACGCGATTGACCGCTTCGCGAGCTTGCTCCCGGCTATAACCGAGATTCACGAGCGCTGTCAACACCTCGTCTTCCACGTCGCCGCGGCCGGCTTCCACGAGCTTGCCCTTGAGTTCCAGCACGATCTTCTGCGCGGTCTTGCGGCCGACGCGCGGCACGCGCGACAACATGTCGATGTCGCCGCGTTCGATCAGCCGCTCGATTTCCGTGATCGCGCCGAGCGCCAGGATATTCAAAGCCATTCTCGGACCGACGCCGGAAACGGCGACTAATTTATGGAACATGGCCAACTCCTGCCGATCCTGAAAACCATAAAGGTCGTGGGCATCCTCGCGGAGATGTTCGTACGTCCAGTAATCCGCTTTCGCTCCGACTTTAGCTTTCTCCAAAGCGGCGGCGGCCAGATAGACCTGATAACCCAAACCGCCAGCCTCGACCACGACGAAATCGCCGCCCTTATGAGTGATCTTGCCGGTGATGGTGATGAGCATACGGAAGTATGGGAGTTGGGGAGAGACGGAGTCAGGGAGTTTGTGAGAGTGCGGGAGAATCGATGTTCTTCCATGACTCCGTCTCTCCCTGACTCCGCTACTCCTTCAGCCTATCAGACTTTATTGATGCCGAGCCAGACCTTCTCGCCGGCGACCTCGAGCTCGCGGTTGCCGAGTTCGCCAGAGGAACCGACCGCGATATCCGCGGCCAGCACGTCTTTGAGCAAGCTCTCGCGATGTTCGGCAAAGACCTGCGGCCAGAATTCGCCGGTGGCATTCCAATTCAAGACGATGCGATCATGCACCGTGAGTCCAGCGGTCTTGCGCAGGTCGTTGATGTTGCGGACGAGTTCGCGGACCGCGCCTTTGCGGCGGAGTTCCGGCGTGATGTTGGTGTCGAGTTCGACCGCGGCATCTTTCGCCTCCTTGATCACCTCGGACTCGACCGCTTCGACGTTGAGTTCCACGGCCACGATCTCTTTCATCCACTGGTCGAAAACCTGGACCGAACGGACCGTCGCTTTGGCGAGTGCCTGGCGCACCGGAATGCCGGCGACAGCGCGCTTCTCGAGTCCGAGCGAAGCGGCCTGGCGCACGAACTCCATCTTGGTGCGCAAGGTCGCGTCTTCAAGCGACTTCAGCGTCGGCCACGCGTCCAAGTGGACCGAAGCCAGCGGCCCGCCAACCTCGGCGTACAGTGCCTCGGCCAAGAACGGCGTGAACGGCGCCATGAGCCGAGACAGCGTCAAAAGCACGTAACCCAGCGTTTCTACGGCTGCCTGGCGCTCCGTCGGCTCGCCCTTGAAACGGTCGCGGCTGCGGCGCAGGTACCAGGTGGACAGGCTGTTGATGAAGTCGCCCAGGCTGCGGCAGGCGTCGACGACCTGGTAACTCTCCAGTCGTCCGGTGAGCTGCGAGCCGAGTTCGGCCAGTTCCGCCAGGATCCAGCGGTCGAGTTCGTTCTGCGAAGCCGGCGATGCGTCGGTCGCACGCGCTTTCTCCCCGGCATACATCTGCCAGAAAGTCAGGACGTTCCAGAGGATCAGGAAAACTTTCTTCGTCACCTCGTCGAGCGACTTCTCGTCGAAACATTTCGGTTCGCCCGGCTGGTTCACGGTGAAGAAATGATAACGGATGGCGTCGGCGCCGTACTTGGAGATCATCAGCCAGGGATCGACGACATTGCCCTTGGACTTGGACATCTTCTGGCCTTTGGCATCGAGCACGTGGCCGAGGCAGATGACGTTCTTGTAGGGCGGCGTCGGCTTGTCGAGCAGGGTCGAGACCGCGAGGAGGGTGTAGAACCAGCCGCGGGTCTGATCGATGGCTTCGGAGATGTAGTCGGCTGGGAAATTCCGGCCCTGGTCGATGCGTTCGGCGTTCTCGAAGGGGTAGTGCCATTGCGCGAACGGCATGGCGCCCGAGTCGAACCAGCAATCGAGAACCTCGGTCGACCGTTTCATGGCGCCAGAACATTTGGGACACGCGAGCGCCGCCTCATCGACATAGGGGCGGTGCAGATCGATGCGGCCCTGATCGTCGCGCGGCAGGCCATCCGGCCGGAACTCGCTGAACGCGCCGACGGCGTTATACCGCCACGTCAATGTCTCTTCGTCGCTCGCGCCGCCGAATCCGGAATCCAGCATCCAGATCGGATCGCCGTGGCTCACGATCAGGATTCGCTGGCCGGAATATTTCGCTTCCAGTTCTTTGACGAACGCGACCAAGCGACGGCGGCAGTCGCGCAGATTCTCGCCGCCGACGGCCGGCTTGTCGAAACGTTCCAGTTTGCTCGCGAATTGCGCGTGGAATTCCGCGATGGTTTTGCCGTTGGCCTCGCCGACGCCAAGCTCGCGCAGGCGCGGATCATAAACGACCGGCAAGCCAAGCTCCGCGGCGATGATCTCGGCGGTCTCTTTGGTGCGCAGCAGGTCGGAGGCGAAAATCAGATCGATGCCATGCTGCTTCAATTCCTTGGCGGCAACCTGGACCTGTTCGCGTCCCTGAGCCGTCAGATGCCATTCTTTAAGCTCCGGATACGAGCTCACCACGTTCGCAACGTTATTCTCGGCCTCGCCGTGGCGCTGCAGATAATAAGTATTGCCCGGACGCGCGAGCTTCTTCATCTCTTCCATGCCGCCGATGGTCAGGCGTTCCTGACACGACTCGCAGCGCCAGATCGGCAGCGGCGTCCCCCAATAACGCTCACGGGACAGCGCCCAATCCTTGACCTCGCGCAGCCACTCGCCGAAACGGCCGTCGCGGATGTGATCCGGGACCCAGTTGATCGCCTGGTTGTGCTGTTGCAGTTTCTCGCGCAACTCGGACATCCGGATGTACCAGGAATTCTTGGCGTAATACAGGAGCGGCGTGCCGCAGCGCCAGCAGAACGGGTAGGCGTGGCGATAGGTCTCGGATTTGTAAAGCAGGCCGCGCGCGGTGAGATCAGCTTTGACGTCCTCGTCGGCCTTCTTGATGAACCTGCCTTTGCCCGGAGCCTCGGCCAGCATCATGCCGGTCGAATCGACCGTGAGCAGAGTCGGCAGCTTGGCCGCTTCGCCCAGACGCGCGTCATCCTCGCCGAACGCCGGCGCGATGTGGACGATGCCGGTGCCGTCGGTCGTCGAAACGAAACCAGCCGCATAAACTTTGTAGGCGTTCGCGAGACGTGAAGATTCAGCGGCCGCGGTGAACGCCTTGGCGGTGTCATAAAGCGGCTGGTACGCGATGCCGACCAGCTGCTCCCCGGTCTTTTCCGACAAGATATCGTACTCGCCGTCGAGACTGACAAGCCTGTCTTTAGCCAAAATATAGGTCTCGCCCGTCGCTTTCATCTTCACCTCGGCATAGGTCACGGCCGCGCCGACAGCGAGAGCGTCATTGCCCGGCAGCGTCCACGGCGTCGTGGTCCAGACGAGGAAGTAGCGCTTGGCCGCAGCATCGATCGGAAACTTCACGTAGACCGACTGATCGTCGACATCCTTGTAGCCCTGCGCCAACTCGTGCGATGACAGCGAAGTCACGCAGCGCGGGCAGTGCGGCGTCACGCGATAACCTTGGTACAACAAACCCTTGCGATCGATCTCCTTGATGATCGACCAGAGCGACTCGATGTAATCGTTGGTGTAAGTGATGTAGGGATGTTCGAGATCGACCCAGAACGCGATGCGCTTCGTCATCTGCTGCCAGATGTCGAGATACTTCCAGACCGACTCCTTGCACTTGGCGTTGAAGTTGGCGATGCCGAACTCCTCGATCTGTTTCTTCTGCGTGAATCCGAGCTGTTTCTCGACCTCGAGTTCGACCGGCAGGCCATGCGTGTCCCAGCCGGCCTTGCGGTCGATCTTGTGTCCCTGCATGGTGCGGAAACGCAGGATGACGTCCTTGAACGACCGCGCGAGCACATGATGAATGCCCGGCTTGCCGTTGGCCGTTGGCGGCCCCTCGAAAAAAACGAACGACTTTCCCTGGTCCGGCTTGTTCAGGACCTGGCGGAAAACGTCTTTTTCGTCCCATTTTTTCAGTTGCTCCTCTTCGATCGATGGTAGATGAAATTTCGCCATATGAAGCCAATTATAAGCAGATATCGGATAAAAGTAAACCATCGGACGGGGCGCGCCTAATTTTACCGTCAGACCGGCTTAATGACGCGCCCGGGCTGATTATGATAGAATTATAATATAGAAGCAGCTAAAGACTCATCGACATGGCCGCCAAAAAACGAACGATCTATCTCGCCAGCGATCATGCCGGCTTCAAGCTCAAGGAAGCGGTCGTGGTTTTTTTGCGCGGCCAGGGCCACGAAGTGCGCGACTTAGGCGCTTTTTCCGCTGAACCGAGCGATTATCCCGACTTCATCATCCCAGCGGCCGAAGCCGTGGCGAAGTCCCGCGGCAAGAGCGTCGGCATCTTCTTCGGCGGCAGCGGCATCGGCGAATGCCTGGCCGCGAGCAAGGTGGCCGGCATCCGCGGCGCCCTGGTCTATGACGCCTACTCGGCCAAATTCTCCCGCGAACACAACGACGCCAACGTGATGTGCCTCGGCGCCCGCACGCCGAGCGGTCGCGTCTCGACAGCGCTGCGCCTGATCAGACTCTGGCTGGCGACGTCTTTCTCCGATTCCGCGCGCCATCGCCGGCGTCTGAAACAGATCCACGACTACGAACAACGCGGCCGTTGCTTATGCCGCAAGTGATTCCCGCCATCCTCGCCCGGACCGAGGAAGAATTCATCGCCAAGATCGAAAAGATCCGCCCGCTCGGAGTCATGGTCCAAATCGACGTCATGGACGGCCGCTTCGTGCCGAACACCACCTGGGCCGACCCGGAAAAGATCCCTGGATTGCTCAAAGGAATCCCGTTCGAAGCACACCTCATGGTCGACAACCCGGAACACATGGCCATTGTCTGGCTCGCAGCCGGCGCCGCGCGGGTCTTTTTCCATATCGAAGCGACCGAACGCGAGGAGCTGATCCTGCGCTCAGCTGACAAGGAATCCGGCAAGGTCGGCATCGCCATCAACCCCGACACGCCGCTCTCGCGGATCACGCCGATGCTCGACAAGATCAAGAACGTCCTGATCATGGGCGTAAACCCCGGAGCCAGCGGCCAAACCATGTTGCCGATCACGCTCGACAAGATCGAAGCTCTGAAAGTCATCCGTCCGGCCCTGAATATTTCCATTGACGGCGGCGTCAATCTCGAAACAGCCCCCAAACTCATCCGAGCCGGAGCCGACTGCCTGGTCGCGGCCAATGCGCTCACCAACAGCCCGGATCCCGCGGCCGCTCTCGCCGAACTGAAACGGATCGTCCAGGAAAATCAAAAGCTATGAAAAACGCCAACTACAACCTGGTGAAGATGCTGCTGCAGAAACTCGACGACACTTGGCGCATCGAAAAACATTACTGCGCGGACGCCAAAGAGATGGACTGTCCGGATTGCATCGCCTTGTTCGAAAAGATCCTCGGCGAAGACGAGAAGCAGGCCGAACTCCTGCGGGCCGAACTCGCCAAACATATCCATAAGAAAAAGTTCGACTGATCCGGAAAATATCGCGACGCCCGCCTCGGCGGGATTTTTTGTACCCGCGCGGCGGCTATACCGCAACGCTGAAAAATGATATAATTTAAGCGGCATTAAGGCCGTTATGGCTTCTCCCAACCAAAAAAAAATCGTCGAATTAAGCCAAAAAGCCAGCCGCATCCGCCAGTTGGTGATCTCTATGCTGGCTGAGGCTGGCTCTGGCCACCCCGGCGGATCCCTGGGCATGGCCGATATTTTCGCGGCCCTGTATTTTCACATCCTGAAACACGATCCGAAAAAACCGGACTGGCCGGACCGCGACCGCCTGATACTTTCGAACGGCCACATCTGCCCGGCGCGCTACGCGGCCATGGCGCTGGCCGGTTATTTTCCCGAACGCGAGCTCCTGACCCTGCGGCGCCTGGGTTCGCGGCTGCAGGGGCATCCGGAACGCGAACGCTTGCCAGGGCTCGAAAGCACCTCCGGTCCTCTCGGAGCCGGCCTGGCGCAAGCCGCCGGCCTGGCGCTGGCTGCCAAAATGGACCGCAAAACCTGGACGACTTGGTGCCTAACCTCGGATGGCGAACACGACGCCGGCCTGCACTGGGAAGCCGTGCTTTTCGCCGGCGCCAACAATCTGAATAACCTGATCTGCGTGGTCGACCGCAACCGCATCCAACTTGATGGCGAAACTGAAACGATCATGCGCCTCGAACCGCTCCGTGAGAAATACCTCGCTTTCAATTGGAACGTGATCGACGTTGACGGACATGATCTGCCTTCGATCATCCAAGCGCTGGAAACAGCGAAAACTTCGCGCCAGCGTCCGACGGCGATCATCGCCCGAACGACTCTCGGCAAGGGCGTCAGTTTCATGGAGGATGATTTCCACTGGCATGGCGAAACGCCGACGTGCGAGCAGGCTGACCAGGCGCTCGCGGAACTCCGAAAAGACGCCGCCAAGCCTTACCAGGCCAAACCCAAGCCTGGTTCCGACCTCATTTAACGCTGACCCGGTCATTTTGTGAGACCCCAAGCCAAAAAAGAACAAGTCCTGAAAGCCACGCGCGACGGATTCGGCGAAGGTCTGGTTCTGGCCGCGCGCCAGGATCGGAAGATCATAGGCCTCTGCGCCGACGTCACTGATTCGGTGCGCATGGCGGCTTTCAAGAAAGAATTCCCCGAGCGTTTCGTCCAGCTCGGCGTCCACGAACAACTGCTCGCCGCGCTCGGAGCCGGCTTGGCGCTCGGCGGCAAAATCCCGTTCGTCGCCGCCTACGCCGCCTTCTCCCCCGGCCGCGCCTGGGAACAGATCCGCACCAACATCTGCATCAACAACGCCAACGTGAAGATCGTCGGCTCGCACGCCGGGCTCGCGACCGGACCGGACGGCGCCACGCACCAGTCTCTCGAAGACATCGCCACGATGCGCGTACTCGCCAACATGACCGTCATCGTCCCCGCCGACGCCGTTGAAGCCCGGCAAGCGACGCTCGCGGCGGCCACACATGTCGGACCGGTCTACCTCCGGCTCAGCCGGGAAAAATCGCCGGTCTTCACGTCCGCGGCTTCGAAATTCCGGATCGGCCAAGCCCGGCAGCTCCGCGACGGCCGCGACTGTGCCATCATCGCCTGCGGCCCGCAGGTCGCCGCCGCCCTCGAAGCGGCTGACGCGCTCGCCCGAAAAGGCATCGGCTGCCTGGTCCTGAACAGCCACACCATCAAACCGCTCGACGAAAAAGCCGTCGTGGCCGCGGCCGCCAAATGCGGCGCCGTCGTCACGGTCGAGGATCACCAGATCATCGGCGGCCTGGGCTCGGCCGTCGCCGAAACCCTGGCACGCGAACTCCCGACGCCGATCGAATTCGTCGGCGTACAGGACCGCTACGGCGAATCCGGATCGGGTCAAGAACTCTGGTCCAAATTCGGACTCGATGCCGCGGGCATCAAAAAAGCCGTCTTAAAAGCCCTCAAGAGAAAGTGACCTATGCTCTGCAGCGCGAAAAAGATCCTGGTCGCCGCCGATAAAGGTTGCTACGCCGTCGGCGCTTTCAACGTCAACAATCTGGAGATCCTGCAGGCGGTCATCGAAGCGGCTGTCGAGGAAAAATCTCCGGTCATCATCCAGACGAGCGAGGGCGCGATCGAATACGCCGGCCTGGATTATCTTCTGGCTCTGATGCGGGTCGCCGCCGCCACGCCGGTTCCGGTCGCCATTCACCTCGACCACGGCAAGGACCTGAAGCTCATCAAAAAAGCGATCGCCGCCGGTTATACCTCCGTGATGTTCGATGGCTCGCTGCTGCCGTATAAAGAGAACGTCGCCAAGACGAAACAGGTCGTCGCCTGGGCGAAAAAGAAAAAAGTTTCGGTCGAGGCGGAGATCGGCGCCATTAAAGGCGTGGAAGACCTGGTCAGCGTCGAGGAAAAACAGGCTTTTTTCACCGACCCGCAACAGGCCGCGGACTTCGCCCGAGCGACCGGCTGTGATTCGCTGGCCATCTCCATCGGCACGGCCCACGGCGCTTTCAAATCCAAGATCGCGCCCGAACTCGACATCGAACGGCTGAAAAAGATCGACGCACTGGTCAAAATTCCGCTCGTCCTGCACGGCGCCTCGGGCGTCTCGCCGGAACTGGTCGCCAAGACCAAAGAACATTGCGCGGAACTCGGAGATTGCGACCGGCTTGACGGAGCTGTCGGCATCCCGGACTCCGAGATCAGCCGGGCGGTAGCGAACGGCATCAGGAAGATCAACATCGATTCCGACCTGCGCATCGCTTTCACCGCCGGTCTGCGCGAGGCTGTTCTGCTGAACCACAAGACCATCGACCCGCGCGCGCTCCTGGCGCCGTCGAAAAAACTGATGAAAGAAGTCGCGCGCCATAAAATGGAACTGTTCGGCTCCCAAGGCCGGGCTGGCAAGATGAAAAAATGAGAGTGCGGAAGTGGAGAAGTGCGGGAGAGTCGGTCTCCCCAACTCCCCCACTCCCCAACTCCCCCACTCCAACCATATGTACGATGTCATCACTTTCGGCTCTGCCACTCGCGATGTCTTCATCAGAAGCTCCGCCCTCGAGATCATCGAGAGCGACGACGCGACCCACACCATGGAGGGCTGCTTTCCGCTCGGCGCCAAGATCGAGATCAACAACCTGGTGCTCGAGACCGGCGGCGGCGCGACTAACGCGGCCACGACCTTCAGCCGCCTCGGCTACAGCACCGCGATCGTGAGTTCCGTCGGCAACGATGATGGCGGCCGGGCGGTGCTCGAGACGCTCCGTTCGGAACGGATCTCGACCGGCTTCATGCAGACCGATCGCGACGACCAGACGGCTTTTTCAGCGATCATTCTGACCGGCACCGGCGAACGGACCGTACTTGTCTATCGCGGCGCTTCGGAAATGATCTCGGCCAAACTCATCCCTTGGCAGTACATCGGCGCCAAATGGTTCTATATAACCTCCCTCGGCGGCAAATTGGCGCTCATGGAAAAAACACTGAACTTCGCCAAAAAGAACGGCATCAAGGTCGCCTGGAATCCCGGCACCAAAGAACTCCGGCACGGCCTCGACCGGCTGACCCCGCTCATCCGCAAAACCGACGTTTTCAACCTGAACGTCGAGGAGGCGATGCTGCTCACCGGACGACGCGATCGCGATATCGCCGCGCTCCGGGACGCGCTCCGCGGCCTACCGCGCCAGGCGCTCATGATCACCGATGGCAAGAATGGCGCTTACGTAGCTAACCACAAAGACAGCTGGCACGTCGCGGCCATGAACGTCAAACACCTCAATGTCACAGGAGCTGGCGATGCTTTCGGTTCGGGTTTCGTCGCCGGACTGATGAAAAAAGACGACCTGCGCTACGGCCTGGCCGTCGGTATCTGGAACGCTTCCAGCGTCATCCAACAGATGGGCGCCAAGCGCGGCATCATCAACAATTATCCTTCGGCCGGCGTACTGAAACGGATCAGTATCGATCTGTGGAAGTGACCACGCTCCAGCACGAGAACAACACAAGCCGGTCGACACTGAACAATGACCAACCTTAGCCCCAGGATTATGGAACACACCGAGCGCTGCCTCTGCGGCCAACGCGAACTCGTCTTCACTTCGGAATTCAAAGGCGACACGGTCACCAAGATCTACTGTCCGGACTGCGTCAACCGGGCTCCGGGCGACGCCATCATCTTCGAACTTTGCGAATCCGGCGAATTCAGCGGCATCTGGGGCGTGGTCTATAACCGCGGCGAACTGAAGCGGCTCGACGCCGCCTTCCGCGATCAGGACGAATATTTCCTCAGCCTGCTCATCTCCGGAACATGCGGCCCGAAGATCGCGCGAAGTTACGGCGCGGCCGGACTCTGCCGGATCTTCGGCTTCAAAAGCAGCTCGACGGCCGGATCTGATAACGATTAAATACGACCTATGAAAAAAAAGGCCTCCAAAAAGAAACTGCCCAAGACGCTGACTCGGGCCCAGGATCTCAACGTCCCGGCTTCCGAGCTGCCGGTCTTCGAACACGAGGCTGACTTCCGCAATTCCTTCCACTGGCGCGTGTTGCGCATCATGGCCGAATTCGTCGACGGCTGGAATTTCCTCGCCGACGTCAAAAAAAGCGTGACGATTTTCGGTTCAGCGCGCTTCCCGAAGAAGAACCGCTGGTATCAGGAGGCTCGCAAACTCGGGCGGCTCCTGGCTGACAAAGGCTACAGCGTCATCACGGGCGGCGGTCCGGGCATCATGGAAGCGGCCAACATGGGCGCGAGCGAAGGCGGCGGTCCGGGCGACTCTTTCGGACTCAACATCAAGCTGCCGTTCGAGCAGCGGGCCAACCCGTTCGTCGAAAAAGGCGTCAGCTTCCACTATTTCTTCGTCCGCAAAGTCATGCTCGCCTACTCCGCCCAGGCCTACGTCTACATGCCCGGCGGCTGGGGCACGTTCGACGAACTGACCGAGATTATCACCCTGATCCAGACCAAAAAGATCTCGGCCAAGATCCCGATCATCCTGGTGGGCAAAGAATTCTGGTCGCCGTTCCTAAAGTGGGTCGACGAGATGGTGCAGGAGCGCTATCAGGCCGTATCGGCGAGCGACAAAAAACTCTATCGGCTGGTGGACACGGCCGAAGAGGCTCTGAAAATCATCGAACAGTCGCCGCGCCGCACGGAATTCGGCTAGGCGGGGACGCACATCAACAAAAAAATGGCTTATTTTAGCGCCGCCATTTCCACCCCGGGACAGTCCCCAAAAACACGCCTGATCGGGCGTGTTTTTTGATCTCGGTCTAGAAGTTCCAGCGGTAGATCGTCATGACGCGCCGGACCGGCTTGCCGGCGCGGACGCCGTAGGTCCAATGATGTTCGGCCGGCAGGCGCGCGCGAGTGCTGTTGCTGACCGCGACGCCGGGCGCGATCAAAAATCCGATATGTTCATGATTGCCGTCCTGGCCGACGACCGCTTCCCAGACCAGGATGTCGCCCGGCCGCGCCGTCTTCACTGGCCGCCAGCCGCTCTGTTCCAGGTCCCGGACCGCGCCACCAACGGTCGTGTGCTGTTCTTTGATCAATCCGAAAATACGCAGGACCGAAGTGACGAAAAATGCGCAGGACAAGCGCCCGCCCCGGGTCAGATCAACAGCTCGGCCGGCTGCGCGTCCACAGGAATTGCGGAACATTTTGGTTCCGACGCTGTTCCTGATGACCGCGAGATAGGTCGAGCGGAGATCGAAGGTCAGTTTTTTGGACTTTGGATTCATGATCTTGATAATGCACTTCATCATTTTGGTGGACCCTGTGGGAATCGAACCCACGTCTCCCGGATGCAAACCGGGTGCTCTGCCATTAAGCTAAGAGCCCAAGGGTCCGCCAAAATGATCAAGTATCTCGTCCTTTTATAGTTTCTGAAAGTGCTCGTCAAAACGGCTGCTCTACGACGCGGTTCAGTCGCGCCAGCGACTGAACACTACGAATGCGCGGCTAAGGCCGCCACCTCTCGGCGCAAGCCGCACAACCACGGCTTCCCGTTAAGCTACAGGCCCAGGTCCACCAGAATTATCGAGGATCTCGTTCGTTTTATTTATTCTGAATGTTCTCGTCAAACCGGGTGCTCTATGACGCAGTTTAGTCGCGCTAGCGACTGAACACTACAGATGCGCGGCTAAGGCCGCCACCTCTCGGCGCAAGCCGCACAACCGCGGCTTCCCATTAAGCTAAGAGCCCAAGGGTCCGCCAAAATGATCAAGTATTTCGTCCATTTTATTTGTACTGAATGTACCCGTCAAACCGAATCATCCAACGCTTAGGATACCTTTAGCTCCAAGGCCGGTCAATATGGATTTTTGACCTAAAATATGGTAAAATTTTAAGTATCAAACATGAATTACCCGTGCTGAATAAAAAATATATGGAAAAATGCCGTTATTGCGGCGGCGTCGGCAGACACGAGAACGAGTGTCCGGCCATGCCGGAAGCTGCCTCCGAAACCGCCGATAAAACCGGTCTGGAGACCGAAGCTACGCCGGAAAAAGAAAGACGGATCGACGCGGCGCTCGAAGACCTGCTCGAACTGCACCTGGTCAAACTTGGCGAGGGCAATAATGGCGTCATCCTGAAATTCGACGAAAACGAGCTGCCTACGGAGATCTTCGAAGAACTCAAGGCTTGCGACATCATCCTGGGACCGGACCAGGCCACCAAGATCATCAAGATCTACCATGGCGGCGTCGGCAAGCGCGAGTACGACCTTCAGTGCCGCGCCCGTGAGATCGCCGAACTGAAGGCTGACGATCCAGACTATGCCAGCGTGCCGCGCGCTTACTTATACCGCGACCTGCCGATCACCAAAAAATCGGTCCGGGACCGCCTGCGCAACCTGACCAAGGAGGATCTGCCGACGGATCGCGTCGAACTGTTCATGATGGACCTGATCAAAGGCGACGATCTCGCGATCGGACTGTATAAAGAGATCATCAGGCGCCATCCGAAGACCATCCACCTCGCAGCCGATGTCGACTCCATGCGCTTCGAAGACCTGATGCAGACCGTGAGCGAGATCCTACAATTCAACGCACCCGGCGGTAAGGCCAAAGATCCGGCCGCGCGCGACTTCGAAGAGACCAAGGTCTTCAGCGAGAACTCGGAGAAGATCTTCCGTTTCCTGGGCGAATCCGGCTTCCGAGTCGACTCGGCGATCATCACGCAGATCAAGAACACCATGGACCTGTTCCATCAGAACGGTCTCGCCTACCGCGACGCCCACCACCGCAATTTCCTAATCCGGGGCGGGATCGAACAGCCGCCGGCCGGCTCCGCGTCCGAACGACCCAAAGTCTTCATCATCGACTACGGCAACGCCGTGGAATTCGACCAGGAATATTCCGACGACCTGCTGGTCGAGGGAACGAAGCGCTACCCCGATGACCACGCGGTCGTCCGTACGCTCGAAAAAATGAACGCTTTCGAGACCCGACACGCCAAGGTCAATAAAGATATCCGCGAATTCCACGGCCGCCTCATAAAAAGCAAAAATGCTAAATGGCTGGAATTCACCAACCGCTTCCAACCCGGATCCGCGGTTGATCTTGACCGGGTTTACGCCGCAACCCCGAACCTGACGAGCAACCGCGCCGAGAACTTCGCGGCCGTCGCCATCGAACTCATAAACAAGGAGCTCATCACCGCCCAGGACATCAAAGATTTCATCGAGAAAAAAGCTTCCTCCTTGCCGCCGCCCGAGCGCAATCTGCTCCTCGACTTCACCAAGAGCCTCTAACAGCCGCGCTGACTATGAAAGACGCCTCACCAATTCTGCGCTCCCTCGGCCTTCTCGATTCCGAGATCAAGACCTACTTGGCGGCGCTGGAACGCGGCCCAAGTCCGGCTCTCGACCTGGCCAAACACGCCAAACTCTCCCGCCAGGCCATCTATCTGGCCATCGACTCGCTCACCGAGCGCGGTCTGATGTCCAGTTTTCTGCGCGGTAAAAAACGGTTCTACGCTTCCGAAGAGCCGGGCAAACTCCTGTCTTACGCCAAGCGACACGAAGCCGAAATCAAAGACAAGATCGCGGACCTGGAACGCCTGCTGCCGGATCTCGAACTCCAGGCCGGCGGTGAAAAACCGATCGTGAAAGTGTTTGAGGGCAAAGAAGGGCTGAAGTCGATCATCGAAGATATCCAGGGTTCGGCGGCCAAAGAATCCTACGAAATCTCCGACCTGGAGGCTTTATACAAAGTCCTGACCGCCGAAGACCTGAAAGAGATGCGGCTGAACCTCAAACACCGCGGCCGCCGGGTGCGCGGCATTTACGCCGGCAAAGCCACGGGCAATATCGTGCAGTCCGACCGGAAATACCTACCTTTGGAAAAAGGCGGCTTCAAAGCCAACATCGGCATCTACGGCAACCGAATCGTGCTCGTGACGTTCGAAGGCAAGATGTACTCGGTCATCGTGGACAGCAAACCTCTCGCCCGGGCGCTCTGGATCCTGTTCGAATACGCTTTCCAGGGACTCGGCGGCAAACACTGACTTCGATATCAAAAGACCGGCCACTGGCCGGTTTTTTGGTAAAAAAAGAGGCGGCCTTACGGAAAGGACGCGCCCTTTTCGTTTTCGGCCACCCGCTGTGAGTGGAAACAAGATGCCTGGGAAAAGAACTTGTCGTTTTTATTTCTCAACCTCCACCCATAGAACACCTCCCGTCCGTATCTGGTCTGAGTTCCTCTGCTGGAATGACGCGCGATGTAACGAAGAAATATAACACAACGAGGCCGATTTGTCAACCCGGCACTGGACGTTTTTTCACCACCCGCCAGTTTATTTTACAGTGCTGTCCATGGCGTATCCGCCTTAACTTGGCAAATTTTGACTTTTGCCGTCAGGAAGCCGAAGATGAATCTATTGTTCCTTCAACCCGGGAGTTGTTCCATGGCCAACAACAAACAATACTCAGCGACCATCGTCCGCGACAAGAAGGGCGCCTATCATATCCGCATCTCGAACAAGGGTCCGCAGACCGGCGGCGATGTCGAGGTTATCGAGATCCTCTATGGCGACGCCAGCGATGAGCTCGGAAAAAGAGCGGTCAAATTCATCAAGGGATACCGACCTTGATCACCGCCCAAAAAAAATCCGTCAGCAGCAACGATACCGCCGCGCCCGAGAGCGCGGTTTTTTTTGTTGACATCCGATTTTACGACACCCGGTCGACAAATTTTAACTGGGGCTTGACAGGGTACTTGCGCCGGGTATGAGAACCCGTGCTATCTTGAAAGTAGAGCCCTGGCCGCAAGGCTGGAATAAACCCGAAGGCGGAGAGGAGGACCCCTCGGGCTCCAAAATCATTGAGAATAGACGGGCCGCCATGAAGCCGCCAAAATCGGGCGGTTAAATGAGGAGGACGGCCAAGAGCAAAAATACGCTGCTCTTTTCTCAAAAATACGAAGGCGTCCGCACAAAAAGATGCGGACGTTTTCGTTTGTCCGGATCGTCAGATCAACAACCTGCTCTGCTGGTTCGACCCGGTCTTCTGATCCTCGAAGATTCTGACCTCGCCGAAGACGCCGTCGTAACCCGGACGGATGACCAGCTCGCCCCGGCGCATTCGCTGCATGGCCTCGGCCACTCTGGCGCCGCCGACCCGTTCGATGGTCTTAAGATCAGCATCAAGCAACACGTCGAATTCCGGTCCGATCTCGGAGACGAGTTTGCGCCACAGCGCGATCACGGCTTTGGTCCCCTTGCCTTTGTCCAGCACGCTGGCGACGACTTCTTCGAGCGGCACGATGCGCCGAAAATCAACGGCGGATGCCGGCCTGACGCCGTCCGGACGGTCGGCCAGGACTTCGACCCGGCCCAGAACGCCGCGCGTCAATTCCTTACCGCACTTCGGACACAGACCCTTGCGCTTCCGCGTTTCCGCCGGCTCGCAGAAAAAATCGCAGGCCCGATGGCCGTCGACATGATATTTCCCCTCTTCTGGAAAGAACTCGATGGTGTGGAGGAATTTCTTGCGGTCGCGCTGGCGAAAAATATCGGCGATCGCCCGATAGCTCGGCGCGGACAAGTCAAAGACATTGGCCTCGCGACCCAGATTCTTGAAACCGTGGGCGTCGGAATTGGAGACCAGCATGACGCCATCCAATTTCGAGAGCCGCCAATTCATCGGCGGATCGGACGACAGGCCGGTCTCGACGGCGTGGATCTCCGGCGTCAGTTCTTCGAAACATTCCTCGAGCGAATCGAACCCGGACTGCGAACCGAAGACCGAGAACCATGGCGTCCAGGCATGCGCCGGGATCATCAGGCTCCGCGGGTCGGCTTCCAATAAAATTTTCAGAAGTTCCTTGGCCGAGAGTCCCAGGATCGGACGGCCGTCGGACCTGAGATTGCATTCCAGCGCTTCCAGCTTGGCGTTCAGTTTTTTGACCGCGGCCAGATCCGGACAACACAGAACCAGGTGCAGCCGTCGCGTCCGGCCGCCCTGTTTATAGATGCAGGCGACCTCGGTCGACAGGAAAAACCTGACCGGCCGGCCGGCCAAGGCGCGCGGAGCGGCCTCATACGCCGAATCGCCGTCTTCCGCCGCATATTTAGCCTTAATCCTGAACAAGCCTTCCTCGGCCGGTTCCAATTTTTCCTCGATCTCCGCGAGCCATTTCGGATGCGTGAAATCGGCGGTGGCCAGGATATCGATGCCTTTGGCCGAACCCCAGGCAGCCAAATTCGAGAACGTCAAATTCCGCGAGCAAGCGCGGGAATATTTCGAATGAATGTGGAGATCCGCTATGTAACGCATAAGATACCGGAACCCCGTGAGCGGCGCAGCCGCTTTGCGGGGTGGAGATCCGCAATATATCTCATAAAACATCGACATCCCGCGAGCGGCGCAGCCGCTTTGCGGGGTGGAGATCAGCTATGTAACGCCTGCTGCATTCTAAAATTTGATCACGCTCCGCCGCTCGGCCGAAACCTCGCCGTCGCCCGGGACACCGAACTCTTCGGCGCTCTCCGGCGTATTCTCGGCCCGGCGCTCCAGATCGATCTCCCAGCCGGTCTCGGCGGCAAGTGCGGAAGCTACTCCGGCGATATCCTTGCCCTCCGGCAATTTCAGATCCTCCGGCACGGACTTCGGCCCGCATTTGAGGACGTACTTGAATTCCGGAGCGACCGCCATCATCTCCCGCATCTCCGCGCCATTGTCGTTCACGACGATGACCGGTTCGCCGCCCTCGGCGAGCGACCGCACGACGCCGACTTTCTTGTCTTCCGTCGCCACCACCTCGTCAAACAGGTCGGCGAGGCCGGAGTGCTCGATCTTGGCGCGCTGCCACTTCTCGTTGCCGAGCGTCATGAGCGCCAGCTTGCCGCCATGCCGCCGGAGTTCGGCCAGCAGTTCCCGCGATCCGGGATACAGATATTTTTCCGTCGAAGCCAGCACGTCGCCGATCCGGCGTCGGACCTCGGCGACAGCCTCCGGTCCGCCAAGATCAGCGCCGAGCATCTTTAATTGCACCTCGGGATCGTAATCGTAAACCTTGCCCTCGCGTTTGACGACGGCTCGATAAGTTTCCTCGTACCGCTCGCGGCTCACGCCCTGGGAGGTATAAGCCTCGGCCAAGGCCTCCTTGAATTTCGCGGTATCGAGCAGGGTATAGTCGAGATCAAACACTATTTTCATAACGCAAAAAGTGTACAACGGCCGACAGCTAATGGCCAATAGCTAACGGCTATCGGCTAAATGCTAGATCCCGCCCAGACAATTCTGGATGATGACCGCGGCCAGAACATCCGGGTCATGCCGGATGAGCGTCCGCTGGAGCGGATCGCCGGGTTTCTGGGCATAGATGCGCGAACTGATGAGATCGGCCGGCAGGGGTCGGAAGGCCACCTCGGAAAAATCCTCATCATCACTGGCGACGGCCACGAGCGACTTGCCCTCCTCGCCATAACGATCCAGGAGATGCGGTTCCGGCATCCGATTATTGAAAGTCACGAAGTTGACCCGCCCCTTGCCGATGAACCGCTCCACTTCGGCGACGTGATCGCCGACCGTGTAGCCGTCGGTATGTCCAGCCTTGTTCATCAGATTACAGTTATAGACCACGACCGCCGGCGACCGGCGGATCGCCTCGGGGATGCCTTTGACGAGCAGATTCGGCACGATGCTGCAGTAGAGATTGCCCGGACCGATGACGATACAATCGGCCGATTCGATGGCGCTCGCGGCTTTGGGATTGGCATAAGCCTCGGGTTCGAGACGCAGCGTCTGTTTGTCTTCGACGGCGATGGAATTGATCGCGTCCTCGCCGCAGACCCGGCTCGGCCCGCCGCCGCAGACCAGGTTGACGTTCCTAGTCGTCACCGGGATGACCTCGCCGCGGACCGCGAGCACGAGGCCCGCCACCCGGACCGCCTCCTCGAAGCTGCCGGTGATCTTTTCGAGCGCCGACAGGAACAGATTGCCGAAATTATGCCCCTTGATCGCGCCCTGGTCGAAACGGTAATTGAACAAGTCGCGCATGATGACGCCGGATTCGGAGAGCGCCACGAGGCACTGCCGGATGTCGCCGGGCGGCAGAACGCCGAGTTCGTCGCGCAAGGCGCCGGTGGACCCGCCGTCGTCCGCCATGGAAACAATGGCCGTGAGATGAACGGGATATTTTTTGAGGCCGGTGAGCAGGGTGAATTGTCCGGTGCCGCCGCCGATGGTCACGATGGATTTCATATAGGTCAGGCGGGAAGAGAATCCCAAAGATGATCGAAAATCAGACGTTCCGTGACCGCGAGGTTCGCATCCTCGATGATCACGCCGTGCGGCAGGTCGTTCTGGCCGCGGGAAAAGAAAGCCACCTTATCGCCGAAGATGATGGAATACGTCGGCGCGCCCTCTTTCACGGACAACCAGCGCCGCTCGGCCAACGGCTGCTCTTCGCCGCCTGGACCGATGGCGATGACGCGGACGCGCAGCTGCCGCGCGATGCGCTCCTTGGTGAACTGGGGAAAATCCTTGTAAAGGAATTCGCGGAGCGAGAGCGACGAGTAGACCCGATACAGCTTGTCCGACTGTTCGGACATGGTCTGCAGCACGTCACGCAGGATGATGTTCACGCCCTTGGCCCCCTCGTAATACTTGGCCACCGGTTTCATGCCGCCATGCACGTACATGGATCGGAGTTCCGGCAGACCCTCGGCCAGCTGGCGGCGCAGCTCGGAGATCGACTGTTCGCGCCGCTCCACGACCTCGGCCAGCTTCTCCGGATCCTCGGCCATGAAGTACTGCTTCTTGTGCTTTTGGAAAAATCCGATCAGACCCTGGCGCTGCAATTCCTTGAGGATGTCATAGACGGTCCCGCGGTTGGTATTGGTATCGGTCGCGAGCTTGCGGACCGATGACGGACCGCCGGAAAGAAGCGCTAGATACACGCGCACTTCTTTATCATTGAAGCCGAGCTGATGCAAGATATGCGGTATTTCCATATGCGGAAAATATACCACAGTGTCAACTTTTCTCCTACAGATGACAAGAATAAGGCGATAATCCGTCACCTTGGACGTCTACAAAAAAGCCAACCTATCGGTTGGCTCCTGACGGTCAAGCCGTCAAAGCTGGATATGCACGACGCCGCGTTCGGTGTCGGCATCGTCCCGGCGCGGCTCGTCGTCCGGCGGCGACGGCGGCTCGGGCGGCGGCGCGTACGGACGCTCGTTCTCGCGCCGGCGACGTTCCTCCTCCTTGCGCTTCTCCTCTTCGATGATCTCCTCGGGAAAATCCTTGACCCAACCAGGCACGCGGATCTCGGGCATAGGCTGTCTCCTGTTTTAATCGCCGCGAGCCTTAGGGCTTCGGCCGGTCCCAAAAAAGACCTTTCCTCTGGAGTCAATCTAACAAAAATGCTGGAAATAAAAAAGCCCGCGCTGGGCGGATCATCAACCTTATAATAATGAAGAGGGGGGGGGTGCCAAGATGGCACCCCCGCAAAACAAGGACAAACACGATCCCGAAGGATCAACGATACGCAGATTAGCACATTTAACCGAAAATGTCAATCCTGCCCGCTCAGTTTTTAATCGCCGCGAGCCTTAGAGCTTCGGTCGGTCCCAAAAAAGACCTTTCGATATTCAATCTACTGGATCAGTAGAAGACGTGAAGAGTGGGCGGTATTTCCGGCAAGTCGCCCCGCTGGCGAGGCGCGGTGAACACCGCGACCGAGCCGTACTCGACGTACGGCGAGAGAGCGGCGGGGGCCCCGCAACAAAACCAGCGGGGATGAATTGCCGGAAATACAAAAAAAGCGCGGGGTTCCACCTTCCGTATTATAAACAAAATGATGGTGGCAAGTCTCATAAAGGACGGCTGAAGTGATGCCTCTGGTCTCACCAATTTTCGCGCAAATAAAAAAGCGCAGGGTTCCGGCGACCACCTACTTTCCCAGGACCGGGTTGGGTCCAAGTATCATCGGCCCTACGCTGCTTAACTTCCGTGTTCGGGATGGGAACGGGTGTGACCAGCGAGGATGTGTCACCAGAACTCTGCGCTTTTGGATGCAGAGAATTGGATCAGCAAGTTTTCGAAAGAAGAACGTCTTCGTGCTTCAGTGGTGATTGAGCGATGGCTTATTAGTACGGCTCGACTCAAACCCTTGCGGGCCTTACATCTGCCGCCTATCGACCAGATAGTCTCTCTGGAGCCTATGAAATCTAATCTTGGATGAAGCTTCGCGCTTATATGCTTTCAGCGCTTATCTTCGCCGAACGTTGCTACTCAGCAATGCCCCTGGCGGGACAACTGATACACAAGAGGTTCGTGCTTCTCGGTCCTCTCGTACTAGAGAAGCGTATCCTCAAATTTCTACGCCAGCAGTGGATAGGAGACCGAACTGTCTCACGACGTTCTGAACCCAGCTCACGTACCGCTTTAATTGGCGAACAGCCAAACCCTTGGGACCTTCTCCAGCCCCAGGATGCGATGAGCCGACATCGAGGTGC
>Ga0172379_10000858_pt1 | contig 69017 bp, 73 predicted proteins | sample GrowelOW334metaG_FD_119756 | JGI IMG/M metagenome (GOLD analysis project Ga0172379, IMG submission 119756) | Groundwater microbial communities from an aquifer near a municipal landfill in Southern Ontario, Canada - Groundwater well OW334 metaG | ecosystem: Environmental > Aquatic > Deep... | reverse complement strand
TTTAATGGAACACGGCCAGGTGCTCCACGAGGGGAACTAGGTTCCCCTTCGTCGCTCGCTTTATCGCGCCATTAAGGCGTGATAAGCGAGCTGATCCCTTCTAAGCGGTCCCCGCGCTTGCTATGAAGGTAACGCGCGGGACTATTTCGCTCCCCGCGCCTAATGCGCGGGGCGGATTACCGCCGGACCTCTAATGGAAATCGGTCCAAATCTCATTGGTAACGCTATCGCTATTATAGTATTTTTAAAGAGTGCCTGATACCACCACATACCACAATTGTGTCCAAATTATGCCCGATTGCCGTAATTTCAAAAGCGGACGGCGAAGGGTTTGAGTGAAATACTGCCGCTGACGATACCACAGAAAAACGACTGGAACGAGATACGCACTAAGCAGCCTGACCCGGACATCTACGAGCTGCTGGACATGCAATAGTGTGGAGGAGGACATAGAAGATGAGCGACCAAAATGCCGGTAGCGCTGAAAGAGGCGGACACGTCTGGGCCATAAGGCCTTAACAAGTCGGGACTTTCTGCCCATGAATGAAAACGCGCGCTCAGTTACAATATAATTATGAAACCTTTCTTATTTCTCTGCTGCCTCATCCTTAGCTCACAGCTGTTTGCCGCGGATAAGCGCGACGTTACTATCGCGGATGTCAGAAAAGCCACCAAAGAAGTGCTGACCAGAGCCGATATTACAATCCAAAAACTTGAAGCCGCGGGAATATTTTATTCTTTTTTCCATATCAAAGACTGCCTGAGGATCCTTGATGGGGTCAGTTTGGTATATGAAAATCGTTCAGATCCGAACTGCGCCAAAGGGCTCTCCGGTTACATAAGCTATAATAGGCGGGGCGATTATCCGTCCATTGTTCACCTGTGCGATAATGGAGACAAACAACTGCCGGAATTGGTTCAAACTACGATCCATGAACTTGTGCATGTTAACCAATACATGACAGGCGGCGAAATACAGGAAAAAAGCCCCACCAAAGTTGAGCTCTCGGCAATGATAGCGGCAGGCGCGACGCTGCCGCGATGGAACGGGCATGATATGACATTCAATCATTCGGCATTCGCCCAGGAACAACAGGCGATAGTGAAAGAATTTCAGGGCGATAGACTGTTTAAAATCTCCGATATGTCCCTGGTAAAAGCCACGCCGCGTCTGGCCGCTTTAGTATCGAATTGGTTAAAAAACAGCTCCGTGGACAGGCGATTTAAATTATACAGCGACGAAATGTTATTACAGGGCGTTCTTAAGTGCTCGCTTCATAAGAGTCCCGATGATTATTGGGCTGAAGATCTTAAAAAGGATATTTTAAGCGGAAAGATACAATTTAACGGGACATTACGGATCACGGGCCTCAAAGAGGAAGAAACCGTCTGGCGCCGGACGATTCAGCTGGGAATTCAAGAGCCTGACGGCGACGGATTTGAGATCAGATGTGTCCAGGCTAATAAACTAAAATTCTACTCGCGCGATATACAAAAATCGCTCGGCCCGTACTTTAGCGGATTTTAAGCCATGAAAGGCGCCAGGCGCCCTTTTGAAGCAAACAGCATACTTATGCGAAACTGCAATAACTTATTAGCCGCACTGGCGATATCACTGGCATTTTCTGCGCCGGCGTCGGCGGGGGCGCTCAACGACCTTGTTGCCGTCAGTTCGGATATTTCCTACGCGAAAACGGCGCCGCGCCCGGACAAGCTAATCCGCGCGCCACGGCGCGGCATTCCTATTACGGATTACGACCGTCTCGCCGGACAGCCGGGATACAGTGATATTGATTCCAGGAAAGATCTTACAAGCGCGGAGCGCGCGGCTTTTAACACGTACAAGAGCAGCGCGTTCTATGATTGTATCCAAAGGTTTCTTTTTACTTCCGGAGCGGACACCTCATTCTGCTCTTTGATGCGAGGCAATGTTAAGGACAATATCGACCGTATTAAGATGGATATGGACGCCGTATTCAGGCGCTCCAAACTCCTGCCCGGCGGTCTTTACCTTTTCCGCGGTCAAAACGACTTAACGGAAAATATCGGAGCGATAATTGAAAGAAAAGGATTTACCTCCACGTCGCTGGCGCCGGAAGAAGCCCGTAAATTTTATCGCGGGACAATGCTTGTTATCGGGATCCCTACGGGCGGACACCCGGGAGTACTGGTAAGCCGCTGGGAAAAGGAGGTATTATTGCCTGCGAACAGCCGCTTTATCATTTTAGACAAACAACAGGTGAACGGTGAAACAAGGATTTTGTTGGAAGCCTGTCGGACTTCCTGCTCCCCCGGCCCAGTACCCGCCAATTGGGAACAATTCTAAATACTCGCGATCTATCATGGAGGAGGAGGAGGAACGAAACCGTGCATATACAAACTACCACATTACAGACCAAAAATCCAATAGTCCCGACCTTTACCGACAAGCCCATAACCGCCTGATGCGGCATGTCGCTGCCTGCCGGTTACGCTGCCCGCATAAACCTGACTGAAGCTCTAAACCGTCATCTGTTATTCTTCTGACAAAAAGAATTATACGAGATGTTTGAGCCCTTGCGCGCCTGGCAGATAAAACAAGGGGACTGCATTTTTCAGGAACAGGCGACTGGCTTCTCGTACGGCCGCGGCGGCGCCGTTATCCGCCGCTTGACATGGGTCTTGACATTACCCCTTGACAACTATACTTTGCTGTGCTATACTTTGCTATATGGAGGAGCACATGACAACGACAAGCGAAACGGTCAACAGGGACTTCAAGCTGTGGATGGCCATGACCCTCAACCTGATAAAGGACGGCAAAATGGGCGCCTCAAAGGCCCGCGCCAACCGCATTAAAACCGCGATGGCATACACCAAAAAGGAAGGGAAACGACAATGAAAGCGCGTTACCAGATAGTGATCTCACTTTCGGAGGAAGACAACAGGAAGCTCATGGAACTGCGGGAGGACGGTTACCAGATAGTTGAGATCTTCCGTCTCGGCCTGGGGGAAGCCGAGGCGGAAGGCGCCGCGAAGCGCGGCAAGAAAAAAATATCCTCGAAAAAGAAATAACACCCTGCCGCCGGCCCAACACCAGTCCCCATTAAATTTTAACCTGATCAGGGACAAAAGACCCATATTGAAGTAGTGCTTTTTTCCCTTGCCGGGACCGGGAAATCACCCTATACTATAAGTATGACACACAAAAAATCCTTCGCTCTCATGTTCGGATTGCTTTTCACGCTCGCCGGCTCCGGCGCTTTTGCGGAATCGGCTCTTGAACAGCTGGAGACCGGAAGCCCAAATTTTGATGGCACCTCGGAACATTCCGCCGACGTTCAAGACCCCGCGGTCCCGGCGGCCGTGGATACTCCGGCCGGCAAAAGCGAGAACCCGACAGAAACCAGGGCCGAAGAAAGACAGATCAGGGCCGATAACAAGGCCGCTCTCGACACCGACACCAGGAATGCCCCGCCCGCCGCGGCGACCACCGCCATACCCGCAGTACCGGCTGCGACGGCAGCCCCTACACCCCCGGCGCCCGCGCCGAACCCGTTCAAAGAATTAATATCCAAACACAAGGAATATCTGGTGATGGGCGCACTGGGAGCCTACCTGGGCTTTGCGTTGCTTGGCCCGGCGGGGATCGCGGCCGGCATCATACTTACGATAGGTGTGCTGCTCCTCCACGATCTATAAAAGTTATTTTTCTTCGAACGAATCCACCGTGTACAGGTACAACTCGGTGGATTTTTCTTTCCAGGCGGAGGCAGGGAGCCCGGCTTTTTCGCAGCAAAGGGAATTAAGGAACTCTTCTTTGGAGCTGAAATGTTCCCAGACCTGCGGCAGGTAGGTGCCGCCGGAACGCCCATTGCGCACATAGACCCCGTGTTTCCCTTCCACTATCTCGCCGCAACCGCAGACGCGGCGCAGCGGAGAGAGAACGGAGATCTCTATCTTCACCGATGCCAGTTCGCCGGCCGAAAGCGGCTCAAAGCGCGGGTCCTCAAAAGCGCAGGCCGCGGCAAAGGAAACCACGGCATCGGATAAAAGCCGCTGCGGCGACATACAGCCGATACAGCCGCGTAAAACCCCGTCCTTCGTAAGAGTAACGAAAACCGCCGCCGGCTGGTTCAGCGCCACTGACGAGCTTAAAGGGGGTAATAGCGGCTTTTTATTTTTAATCCGGTTCTCAATACTATTGCGGGCCAGGGACAGCAGTTCCTTTTTTAATTCACGGCTCAGCGCACGCGGCTCAGCGCAGCTGCCGCTTACGAACAAACCGGCCCCGTAACCCACCACCCTCGAATTATCTCCTGAGATCCTGCCCGAATGCGTGTATTTAATTAGGTTAAAATCTTCGGCGCCGAGCTCCGCCGCCGCGGCCGCGCCGATAACCATCGCCGCGTAGCCGCACGCCGGCGTATCCATATAAGCTTCCGATTTTTCCAGCAGCAGATCGTTAGCCAGCGCGAAGTACTGCGGATCTTTATTCCTAACCGCGGTCCTGTAAGCCTCCAGGAGGGACTGATCCGACCTTTCAGCGATCTCCCCAGGCGGATAATGGGACAAGTCGGATGAAACGCAGATAACGGCCCTGCGCTCTTTCAAAACCTCTCCGAGACGCAGCCCTATCTCAGCCAGTTTTCCGGCATCGGCGGTGTTAGCCACCACCGGCACGAATTTGAAAGGCTTGCCCAGTTCCTGCAGGAAGGGCAGTTCCACTTCCACGGAATGCTCCCTGGCGTGCGCAGACGGCCGGTCCTCAAAAAATTTCGAGGAAGCCAGCAAAGCGCGGGCGACCCTGGAATCGATCTCCACCCTACCCAGAGGAGTTTCAAAAACACCCTCGGCCATTGTAGCGGCGCCCGCCACGGACTCGGTATGCCCGGTGCCTATTATCACCACCGTGTCGAAATCTACGGCCTTTAGGAAAGAAAAAGCGGACCCTGCCGTGGCGCCGGAATAAGCGTAACCCGCGTGCGGCGCCAGCACGCCCATCACCCGCCCTTTAAAAGGCCGCGCGGCCTTATTGAGATATGCTTTCACCTCCGCGCGCAGCTTTACCGCGTCCTTCTCATAAAATTGCCCCGCGACAGCCGGTTTTCGAATATCCATAACACCCCCGCAGCGTTTGTGCCCCATAACGGCGGCCACCTAAGCTCCATTAGCGTATTATAACTGAAAACTTATACTCCGGCAAACACCTATCCGGACATACCCGTGCCCCGAATTAACAAGGTGATCCTATTGCCAATAGCCTCATAAAATTTTAGAATAGTATCTTGGTTCATCCACTAAAGGTGAGCCGGTTTGCCACGTATTAGATCGCGCATCCAAGTTGTAATGGTGGTTGTAGCTCAGTGGTTAGAGCGCTCGGCTGTGGCCCGAGAGGTCGCGGGTTCAAATCCCGTCAGCCACCCCATTTTTGACTGTCATCGAACAATCCTTCCAAGTGGGCCACATCGCCCCAAGCCCCGGAAACCGGCCTCAGTGCTATTTTAACGCGCGAATTCTTGCCGTCGTAGTAGACGTCGCGTATAAGGAGCTTCAGGAGCTCTTTCTGCTCATCATAGCTGCATTGCCCGAAAAGCCGCAGGAAATGCTCAAGATTTTGCCGGACGATCTCCGCATCCACCTCCCGGCCCTCGTATTCCATGATTTCTTTGTCCAGGGCGAACAGCCTGGTCCGCACCGCATCCTTTTTGGCCTGTGATTCGTCCAGCCTGTCCATAATTACCCTGTAGCGGGGGGAATCCGCGCCCTCCTGCGCCAGAACGTTCACAAGGTTCCTGACATCGCCCTCCACCCGGCCTAATTCCGCGCTTAAGCGGCTTTTCTCGTCGCGCTTGCCCGGCAGGACCCGGTCAGAGTCGTCAATCGTGCCTTTAATGACGGTTTCCACGACATCCTTGCTCTTACTCAGCAATTCCAGCCGTTTCAGCACAAAGCCCTCAAGCGCCTTGGCTGGGACCCGTCTGACATCACAAGCGGTCCTGTCCATCTTGTTGACCGAGATGCAGTGATAGTAGAAATACCGCTCGCCCTTCCGGGGGCGGCTGGTTGTCGGCGTCATCGTAGAATTACAGAACGCGCACCGGACAAGGCCGCCCAGGAGATAGTTGTGCTTCCGGTCCTCGAAATGTTTATGCGATTTTCCTTTCCAGTTGGCCCGGAGGATTCTGTGCGCCTGTTCGAAGACATCGTCCGGGATGATGGCCGGATGCTCTCCCTTAAAAATTTCCCGCTTATAAGCGATCTTGCCGGTAAAAACAGGATTGTTTATGAGGTAGCTCAGATTCGCCTTGTTGAATGTACGGCCGCCGCGCTGCTGGCCTTTTTCCGTAGTCCAGCCTTTCATGGTGTAACCCTTGTCGGTCGCCCACTTTGCTGTGGCCAGCAGGGACGTCGTCCGGATGTAGGTGTCGAAGATTTCACGCACAAGCTTCGCTTCATCTGGATTGACCAGGAGAATCTTATTCTTCTTGTCATACTCGTAGCCGATGATAGGATGGCCGCCGACCCATTTCCCTTTCCTAGCCATAGCCGCCATCTTGTCGCGCGTCCGTTCGCTTATCATCTCACGCTCGAACTGGGCAAAGTCCATCAGGATGGACCGCATCAGCCTGCCGACCGAAGAGGTGGTGTCTATCGGCTGTGTTACGGATACGAATGCCACGCCGTTCTTCTCAAAAGTATCGAGGATATGAAGGAAATCCCGCGTGTTGCGGCTGAGCCGGTCGTATTTATAACAGACGACCACATGAAACTTTCCCTGCCGGGCATCGGAGATAAGCCTCTTTAGCGCAGGGCGGTCCATGTTGCCGCCAGTAAAACCGGGGTCGCTGTATTCTTCAAGACACACACTCCAGCCCTCCGGCTCCCGGCTCTTTATGAACGCCTGGCAGTATTCCCTCTGGGAGTCCAGCGAGTTGAAGTTCGTGTTAAGGTTTTCGTCCGTGGATTTGCGCGTGTAAATGGCGCAGGACAGGATCTTGGGCTTTTCCGGCTCCGGCGGTGGGTCTATTCTTCTGTTAGCCATATATGATCACTTACCTTCTTTCTCGTCGATAATCAAGGGCTTTTTGATTCGCTCGGCATCAGGCAACTGCGCCTCTTTCTGCTTTTTCAAAAGCCGTAGTGACGCTGCCGTCAGGATCTCCACAACGCGCCTAAACCTCTCGTCGGGAGTCATTTCTTCTATGATTTTTATTCGGATATCGGTCATAATCGCCTCGCCAATAAAGACGATTGAGGCGGCCAAAATGACGAACGAGGAAAAATTTGACATGCGTGGAAATGAATGGTTATACTGTTCAGCAGTTTCCTACCGTTTATTCGCAGAAAGAGTTTCGAATAAGTGAATTTGAGCCCGCTCAGGGAGGCCGCTTTGTCATCTATTTTCCAGCGAAAAAGCAGGTAAGATTTGACATAGTGAACATTTGTTTACTATTATTTGATTCGGGGCTAGTCGCAGCAAGAACCTTTCCAAAACCACTCGGGAGACGCGATAATGGAACTGACAAAAAAACAGCAGCAGGTGCTGGATTTTATCACGCATACCATCCAGAAAACCGGGGCAGCGCCTACTTTTAGGGAGATAGGAACCCATTTCGGCTTCGCCTCCATCAAAGGAGTGTCCGGGCATATAGACGCCTTGGTAAAAAAAGGCTTCCTTAAAAAGGAGAAACGGAAGTTCCGCAGTCTGAAGCCTACCTCCGGGATGGTGCGACCGGAGTGGGCGGCCCTTACACCGATTCCAGAGTGCCTGGCAACGGTCCCCTTGGGTAGTCCAAAGACACTATCAGACGACACGGATGAGGTCCACTGGCTTTCAAAGTCTTTAACCGGCGCAGGAGAGTTTTGCATGTTTCCAGTAAAAGGTGACAGCATGGTGAAAGCCGGAATATACTCGGGCGATTACGTGATAGCCAAACAGCAGACGACTGCTGATCCTGGCGATATCGTAGTCGCCATCTACGAAGGCGGGGCGACGTTAAAGAAATACGGCCGGGATTCCAAAGGGAATCATCTGCTAATCCCGGAGAACGACAATATGGAACCGATTGTCGTTACTCCGGAGGATTCCGACTTCCGCATAGTGGGCAGGATGACGCTGTTAATTCGGAAGGCGAAGAATTTAAGACGAGCATAATTTAGGGGGCATTATGGACGAAGTCACCACGAAGAGGAACACCTGGGTTGCGTGCCCGAAGTGCGGGCACAAGGTCGCGAAAGTCCGCACTTGCGATATGGAAGTAAAATGCAAACACTGCGGCCACGAATTTGAGGCCGTAATTGGGTCGTCGCGCCTTAAAAAAACAGAGGCACCGGAGGAATAATATGACCATGTTTAGACGATATTCAGGACGAGGAATCATTTCCGGTCCGAATAATCTAAGTGTGAATTGTCGATTCCGTATTTATCAGAATTCAGATGGAGAGATATCTGGACGCTGTGCATTTACTGGCAACCATGGAATAGCGGTGGAAACACCAGGGTTCACATTATCAGGCAAATTAGCGGGGGGATACGCCTTCAGCAATCTACGCATTACACTGAATCATGTGGGGGGAAGTATTGGGCGCAAGTCTTTCACTAAATTGGGGTTTGTTGCTTCACATTTAGAGCTGCAAAACAATACAATTCCTCCCGGGCCATTTATTATTCGTTTCTTTTTAACAAATTTTATATTTCACGGGATTAACTTTACACGCGCAGCCAATGGCGGAGGCAGTCGTGACCACTTCTGCACACGTGTGGGCTCGCACAATATTACAATACGGCATTTAACCGACTATGACACAATTCGAACACGCCTTAGAAAAGAGCGAGGCATCGAGGTCACATCCACACTTGAATTTACCACGACAAAGAACTTTGGCTGGGATGGTGAGAAGAGATTCGCAACAAATATCTGTGAAATGCTGTCTTTTGCGACCGGAACGAAAATCAACTGGATAGCTCTAGAGCTTTTAGACACCGTGCACAATCCAGTATTATGCCACCACCTAGACACCCTCACTTTCGATTATTCTCCATCATTGCCAGTAATATGCGATGACATAAATCCTCCGACTATTCCCAATTTCTTGTCGCAGTGTTACCCGGAATATCGTCGGTGGAGAAGCAGATTAAAGATTCACGTCGCGATAGAATACGAGGTGAAATCTAAACACGAAACAGTCAGCGAATTTAAGTATTTACTTGCAGGCACAGCAATGGAATCTCTGAAAGAGAATTTCCGCATTTGGAAAGGCCTGCCAGTACGAAAACCGGGAACTAGGCAGCGTTGGTATTTCAGCGAACTATTGGAATTGCTTTATCAGCACTTCCGTCTACGGAGACGAAAATTTAAGTTCATTGCGTTACGAAATAAAGTGGTCCATTCTGGAACACTTCGAGGTGGTTATCGCAGGTCATCATTCCCACATTATTTAAGGCTGACAGACCTTATTAATCGATTACTTCTTCGGATTCTTGATTACCGAGGAACATATTATGACTGCGTGAATGGGAAGGAAAAGAAATTTCGTTGTTAGCATTGAAAACAAAATTCGTAGAAAATTACTTCGGACCCGCAGCCAAGGCTGTGTGATCCGGCGACCTTAAAAGAGCCGCCTTAGCAGGCCAGAGCCCCATGAGGGCCAGCGCCTCGCTTGAGCCTGGTCGTTAAACTCGGGATGCGTTCCCGTTTTTAGCGACTGGGCTCTTTTTTATTGGAGCCGCTGTTCTCGCGCGAACGCATCCCTTAACGCGAGGAGGCGGCTCATGTCCGTTAAAGGGAAGGCTCACGCATGTCCGATAGAGGATTGGGAGGTGGAGCTGGCGAGGGGCATCGCGCGCTCGTTCGCCGGCTTCCCGGAGTGGAATGACCTGGAAGCCGAGCTGTTCAGGAAAGTATCGGCCCTGAAAAGCGGCAAGCGGCGGGAGTTGAGGGATCGAAAGGCGTTTCTCGCCAAGTGCTTGTTTAATACCGCGCACGACTACATCCGCAGATGGAAGGCCGGCGAGGCGCTGTTCCGGCCCATGGAGGTCACCGATAAGAACGGGGAAAGGTTCTCCTGGGAAGATATCACTCCGCACCCGGGCGACCGCCCGGAATCAACTGCGGCCATAAGACTCGCGCTGGAAACCCTATCGCCAGAGCTGCGCGAGCTATGGACCCTGCTCATGGAGGAGGGTGGCAGCCAGGTCCGTCTGGCGGCGCGGCTCGGCAAGCCCCGGATGACGGTTAATTACTGGATAGGCAAGCTAAAGGCCTCGCTGGCCGAGCTGGGGCTGGGCCATGAAAAATAGTTTTCGTCATTTTGGGCTTCTCGTTCGTCTTTATCCTGCGGAGGCGAATATGACGAAGACTACGGCATCCGCGACGATCTACAAGTTCTCCGTACCCAAGGGACGGGCGAACGGGGACATCCTGCAGGCAATCCTTACACTGGCGGTCAAAGAAACCGAGCTCATCTACGGCCGCGCCAGGCTCAAGCTGGAAACGGACTACAAACTGGACCCGAAACGCCCGGCCTGCCTCGTAGAGGGCGGGACCGAGTGCGGCGAGCACCTGGCGAAGCTGATGTCCGGCTTCCTGATAAAACAGTACGGCGAGAACGGCTTCCGTGTGGACCGGCTTCCGAAGGGAGGCCGGTCATGAGCTGCGAATCCGAAATCTGCCCGACCTGCGGACGGAAGCTGAAAGCCGGAGTAAAATCGCTCGACCGCTTCATGGCCCTGCTGTTCATCGCCGCTGTTAAGCTGTCGAAGGACTCGACGGTGGAATGGCGGGCTGACCGCGCCGACTCCAAGAGCCACATCAAATCAGAATTCCTTCGCGACGTCGTGTTCTCCAAGGATATCCGAAACGCGGGATTCACCACCCGCTACGCCCGCCTGGGCGACCTCAAGTACTGGCACCTGCTGGAACAAGACCCCGAACATTGGCATCAAGGCATATACCAAGTCACCGACCTCGGCAAGAAGTTCCTCAAAGGCGAGATAGCAGTCCCCAAGCAGCTTAAAGTCAGCAACGGCAGGATTCTGGAAGCATCCCAGGAGCGCATGGACATCAAAACCGCGCTCGGCAGCAAGTGGAACGAAATCGGCGATTGGATAAGCGACTGGCGCAAAACACACGCGGACAGCGGACTGTCCCGGTAAAACCCAAAAAAGGAGTCAAAAAACATGGAAACCATTGATATTCCGGCACCGTTGTATAAAGTCGACCTCGCGGTAGAGCGAAGATCACACTTCTACGACGTAACGATTGACGGCAGAACCACCCGCTACCCCGGCGTGACCGGGATGCTGTCCGTCATCAACAAGCCCGCGCTGGTGCCCTGGGCCAAGCGGGAAGCGCTCGGCATGGTGGAAAACGCCCTTATGGAACGGCTGGACGGGCGGCAATCTGCCCGGCTCGTCATCAACAAGGCGTGGGTCCAGGCTGTATTGGAGGACGCGAAGCGGCGGCCCGACAAGCTGAAAGACGAGGCTGCCGACCTCGGCAGCCAGGCGCACGCATTCATAGACCTCATTATCCACGGCAAAGAGCCGGAGTCGCTGCCGGCCGCCATCGAGGGCCCCGTAAAGGCATTCAAGGATTGGTGGGGCAAGATGGGCATCCAGCTGGTCATGGGCGACACCAAGGTCGCGTCCACCCAGTACGGCTACGGCGGCAGCCTGGACGCGCTCGGAGTCCGCAACGGCAAACTCGTCCTATTGGACTGGAAGACAAGTTCCGGCATATACGACGAGTACGCACTACAGGTCGCGGCTTACGCGCAGGCGTTCAAAGAGACGTTTGGCGCCGACTGCGCGGAGGCGTTCATAGTCCGCTTCGGTAAGAAGCTCCCCATAGAATTCGAGGCCAAAGAGGTGGCGAGTCTGCAAGAGTCGTTCGCCGCATTCCTTGCCGCCAAAACGCTCAAGGAGTCGCTGGCGAAACCGCATTTTGTTGAGTGGTAAACATAAAACCTAAACGGAGGAAAACATGAAGCTGATAACGACAAGACCGGCTCCTAAGCAGGGGCTGCCGAATGACGGGTTAATGATACTGGTCGGAATGCCGAAGAGCGGCAAAACAACGCTCGCAGCGTCCTGGCCGGGCAGCTACGTCCTGGAGCTGGAGCCGGGCGGCGGCGACCGGATAGACGGCCGCGTGCACGAAATCAAGAGCCTGGTCGAGTTCCGGGACGCGCTGAAACTGCTCATAGCCGAGCCGAGCGTCAAAACCATCGTGGTGGACAGCATAGACGTTCTGTCGGACTGGTTCGAGGACGAGATAGCACGCGCCGCCGGGCTTACGTCCATGACCGACCGGAAAGCGGGCGTAGACGGGTGGTCGCTGTGGGCCGACCTGCGCAAGAAGCTTGAAAGCCTCATTCACTACCTGAAGTCCAGCGGGAAATTCGTCATCCTCATCGCCCACACAAAAGACCCCAAAGTCGACGCGAGCGGGTCCATCATAATCCCGGCCGGGATAAACGTGAGCGGCAAAGGAGCCGGTTTCATAGCGGCCAACGCGGACGCAATCGGGAACAGCTTCAAGAAGCAGGTGGGCGCGCAAACAAAATACTTCCTCAGCTTCCAGGGTGGAAGTCTGGGGATCTGGGGGAGCCGCATACCGGAGCTCGAGGATAAGACCATCGAGCTGCCGCGCGAGAACCCGTACTCCGCGTTCGCGGAATTGTTCCAGTCCGACTCCAAGTCCAAGGGGGGCAAATAATCATGGCGAGAATAAATTACAGAGGCGACGCCGGGGCGGACAGTCCCCGGCAGAGCGGCCAGGCGAAGTTCCAGCCGGCTCCGCGCGGCATCTACACGCTGCAGGTGGCCGACCATTCGGACGGGGAAGTGACCCAAAGCGGAAAGAACCTGGGCACGCCCAGAACCAAACTGGTCTGCGAGATAGCCGACAAGGGCGCGCATTTCGGCAAGCGCGTGTGGCATAACGTGGTCTGGATTCCGCGCGGCAACGGAGAGAAGCCGAATCCGGGGCATGGCATGGCGGTCCACTTCCTCCATGCCGTCGGTATGCAATATGAAGGCGAGTTCTCGTTCGATGAGTCCGACTTCCAGGGGCGGCAGTTCCGCGCGCTCCTGGGCGTATCGACCTATGACAAGGTCGTCAACGGGAAGACTTACACGAATGAGAAGAACGTCATCGAAGAGGTTTATACCGAGCGCCATCCGGAACCGTCTGCGGTTCCGCCGCCTAGGAAAGACGGCTTCAAGGACGCGAGAGAACTACTCAAGCACAAACAGCCTCCGCAGGAACACGCGGAACCGGCCAACGACGAAGATATCCCGTTCTAAACGGCGCGAGGTACGACCATGAGCAAGCTTAAATGGGCGCTCGGCCTGGCCGAGATGGGCTGGGCCGTCTTTCCGCTGGAGCCCAACGGCAAAAAACCGATCACTCAGAACGGGTTCAAGGACGCCACCACATCGGAAGAGGCAATACGGCAATGGTGGGAGCGCAATCCGGACGCGAACATCGGCTTGGCGACGGGATTGGTGTCCGGCATCGCTGCCGTTGATATAGACGTCAAAAAGGGGGCGAAAGGGCGCGAATCAGCCGCCGCGATTAACGGCGGTTTGCCGACCACGCTTAAAGTCCTGACGCCCAGCGGCGGCTGGCATCTCTACTACGTCTGTCCCGAAGGCGGGCTGCGCAGCCGGAACGGCCTGCTTCCGGGCGTGGATCTGAAAGCGGACGGCGGCTATGTGGTCGCGCCCGGGTCTACCATAGACGGGAAGGCGTACGAATGGGACAACGCGGAGGAGCATCTGTCTGCAATGTCTGAAGAGTTCCTCGCGCTCACGAAAAAACCCGTCCAGCCGCCGAGCCTAACCGGCGCGCTGCAGAACGGCTCGCGAAACTCCACGCTCGCCAGCCTGGCGGGCACGATGCGCAGGCGCGGCATGGCGGCCGGCGAGATAAAAGCGGCGCTCGCGGCCATAAACACGCAACGCTGCGACCCGCCGCTGCCGGACAAAGAGGTAAGCGACATCGCCGCGAGCATAAGCCGCTATCCTCCTGCCGCGCCGGAGGAGGAAGAAGTAACGGTTCCGCCCGGCTTCACGGACGACGCGCTGGCTCTCAAATTCACTTCCAAGTATGCCGACGACTGGCGTTACGTCGCCCCGTGGGGACATTGGCTCCACTGGGACGGCGCGCGCTGGCTCAGGGAGACGACGCTCAAGGCGTTTGACCTCGCACGCCGGGTCTGTCGCGAGTCGTCAGCCAAATGCGAGAAGGCGAATATTGCGGCCAAGGTTGCGAGCGCGAGCACGGTGGCCGCCGTTGAGCGGCTCGCCCGGGCCGACCGTAAACACGCCGCTGGCCTGGATATCTGGGACCGCGACCAATGGCAGCTCAACGCGTTCGGCTCCGGCGTAAACCTGCGAACGGGCGAGCTGAAACCGCACGCGCGGTCGGATTACATGACGAAGATAGCAGCCGCCACGCCGCAAGGCACTGCGCCGACCTGGCTGAAATTCCTGGGCGACATCACCGGCGGGGACGAGGAACTCCAGCGATATCTCGCGCGCATGGCGGGCTACGCGCTGACCGGCGTCACCACGGAGCACGCGCTATTTTTTCTTTACGGCACCGGGGCGAACGGCAAATCGGTCTTCTTGAACACGCTGTCGTCCGTTATGGGCGATTACGCCGTAAACGCGCCAATAGACACATTCCTGGAGAACAAAAACGAGAAGCACCCGACCGATCTGGCCGGGTTACGCGGGGCAAGGCTCGTGACGTCCATTGAAGTCGAAAAGGGGAAGCGGTGGGCCGAGACCAAGATAAAGTCGCTTACCGGCGGCGATAAAATCTCCGCCAGGTTCATGCGGCAGGACTTCTTCGAGTATAGGCCGCAGTTTAAGCTCATCGTCGCCGGCAACAACAAACCCGCCATACGCGATGTGGACGAGGCGATGCGGCGCAGACTGCATCTGGTACCGTTCACCGTCACCATACCGCCGGAGAAGCGCGACCAAACGCTCTCAGACCAACTGCTGGCCGAGAAGGACGGCATACTGCGCTGGATGCTGGACGGCTGCCTGGAATGGCAGAAAACGGGACTCAAGCCGCCCGCCAGCGTGGTTTCGGCCACGGAAGAGTATCTCGAATCCGAGGACGCGCTAGGCCGGTGGATTGAGGATGAATGCATCCAGGACGTTAACGCCGAGGGGACTACGGATGAGCTTTTCGCCTCATGGCAGCTATGGACCGAGAAATCTGGTGAATACGCGGGGACAAAGCGGCGGTTCTCCGATGATCTTGATAAACGCGGATTTATCAGGCGCAGATCAGGACATAAGGGCACCCGCGCGTTTCGGGGTATCGGGCTCAAGGGAAAGACGGTTCAGGAGACGATACTATGAAAACGCTTGTTTTTTCAGGGCTTTTTGAAAAGTGCGGACGTTGCGGGCGCAGCTTCCGGTTAACCCGTTACGCGTGTGCGCGCGCACGCGCGTGACGGGGATATACAGCGACTACGTCCGCTGTGTCCGCACGGGAGGAACGATGAATAACAGGGCCAAGGGAAATGTTCACGAAAAGAAGGTCGCGGATTACCTCAAAAGCCAGGGCTATCTGGTAGAACGGACCTTCGGCAAACCCGGCTGGCTGCCGGGCCGAGGCGTAGTATTCTGCGCGCGGGATCTGTTCGGCGCGTTTGATATTGTCGCCATCCGGCAGCCTGGGGAAGTGCGGTTTATCCAGGTGACTTCCGGCGCGGTCGCGGTGCGGCGCAGGAAAACATTCACGGTCTGGCCGCAGGCGGAGGTGTGGGAGCATGTTCTGCGCGGCATTTACAGAATACACAAACACGACCAACAACCAATTATTGTGGACACAAAAGGAGAACACCATGTCGAAGGGCATGATGCCATTGAGGAGGAATAAAACGATGAAAACAATGACGCAGGCAAAACAAGAAAAGCGCGATGAAGATAAAGAATGTGTCCTAGACAGCTTCTCTTATGACACCGCCTATATGTTCGGCAAGGCATTGATCAAGAACCTTGGATTCGACACCCTCAATGACGCTGTGGAAAAACATATCAAAGAATTTATCCGCACCAAGGAATTTCAGCGCATGGTCCGGGATGGTATCCGAAGAATGCTCTCCGAACAATCGTTTCGGGACTTTTGGGCCGATGACGTTCTTGAAACTCTCCAAGACGCCTTACCGAAACTTGTCAGCGATATAAGCGTGCGCGTGATTACCAAGGGCCGTGTGCAGGGCCGCCCCTTATGAAAGGCAACGCGATGGCATGGAAACTTCCAATTCACAAAGCGGACGGCGCGAGCTGTGCAATCGACACGAAATCCGACGAGAAGTAATCAGTTTGAACTGTTAATGGACAGCGGCGTTTTTGAAGGCCAGAATATTATGCATAAGCGGATTTTCAGACACAGGAAATGCAAGGTTTGCGGGAAAGGGTTCCAGCCGCTTTATGCGAACCAGAGGTATCACGAGCGGTGCCATAGGCTCAAGCGAACGAAGGACCTGTGTGCGTACCAGCGCAGGTTCCGAAAGAAGATGAAGTCGGGATGGGAGGACACTGAATGAAACGGAAAGGCCCGCAGAAACACTCCAAAGAAGTCATCATGAGCGCCATAGCCAAGTTCGAGGCGGGCGGGCGGCTCAGCTCTATCGCGCGGGAAATAGGCGTGGAGAAGAGCACGGTCAAATACTGGCTGGATAACGCCAGCAAATTTATCGCGGATGGCGTCTGCAAGAACCCGGTGGCCGATAGATTGAAAGGCCGGCTGACCCGTGAATCCTGGGATATCATCTTCGCCGCACTCAAGGAAATCAAGCGCAAATTGCCGGAGGCCTCGGTGAAAGACCTCATCATCGTCATAGGTGAGCTGTTCGACCGGCAAGGCCAGTTCGGCGGACTGGCAGGCAGGGGGCCGATGCCGGAGAAGGTTCTGGAGTCTTCGGAGGAAGTGAAAATCACCGTTCAGAAGTTCCTGCAGAAACGGCTCGGCGGATTGATACCCGAAGTCAGGCAGGAGGAAACTCCCGTTATCCCATGCGAAGCGGAAGCGACCGGTAAGCCGGAGAGCGCGGGCGAAGCGCGGAAGGAGGGCGGGAATGACTCCAAGTAGCGCGCGATTCACTGAACATAATGCGCCATTATGTTCAGTGTTTCCCCGACGGAGAACCGCGCTCCGGACGGCCCCGGAGAATTTGCGTAAAAATACCGGCCCAAAGCGCGCATGCTCCCCCTACGCTTTTATTTCGCACGCTGAAAAGCGGTTCAGGCTATTTTTACTTGTACGAAACACCCTTCGGGGAATCGCCTCGCCCGTTCTTCGCACAAAGCCCTATTTTTTTCGTACGGAACAGGAAGCCCTATGAAGCCCCACGCGCAGCGACTGGAAGAGCTGTTTTTCTTCGCCAAGGACGTCCTGGGCTACAGCCAATTGACCGAGCTGCACCTTTCGTGGTTCGACACGCTGCTGCGGGAGCAGTTTATCCTGCTGCTCGCTCCGGTCGGACACTTGAAGACCACGGCCTGCACAATAGCCTACCCGCTGTTCCGGCTGGCCGAGGACCATAACATGCGGATTCTGCTGGTGAACGAGATTTTAGACAACGCCAAAGGCTTCATGCGGGAGATCAAAGGCCACCTGACGCAGAACGAGCGGTTCCGCGACCGATACGGCCATTGGGACCTGACGGCTGACACCTGGACGGAGGAACGCGTTCAGATTCCACGCACGGAGATCCGCAAGGAGCCGTCCATAGCGGTGGCATCTGTCCTGGGCACGGTGGTCAGCCAGCATCCGAATCTTATAGTCATAGACGATCCGTGCTCAAACCGCAACACCATGACTCCGCATCAGCGGCAGAAGGTAATCCGCTGGTTTCAACGCGACCTGCTGCCGAGGCTCGATAACGACGGGCAGATAGTGGTGGTCATGACCCGCTGGCACACGGACGATATCGCGGGTTTCCTGAAGAACGACCCTGGCTACGGCAACTGGAAAGTCATAAACCTTGCCGCCGAATGGAATGACGAGGCGGGGAAGAAGCACATCCTGTTCCCGGAGAAATTCAGCGCGGAGAAGCTGGCCCTTCAGCGGGCCCAGTTGGGCGCGGCCTCCTATAACTGCCTGTACCTGAACGACCCGTCAGGCCAGGAGGGTGCGGATTTCAAGCTGGCGTGGCTGGAATCGGGCAGATATGACAGACTGCCAGACGATCTTACAGTATTCGCGGGCGTGGACCTCGCCATTGGCCGACGCGAGTCCAACTCCCGGTTCGCGTACTGCGTAATCGGAGTCAACAAGGCCGGGGATTCTTTCATTATAGAGGCGTATCGCGGCCGCATCCCGTTCAATGAGCAGCTGAAGGCGGTCAAGCGTCTGCACCGGCACAGGCATCCTCGGCTTATTAGCATAGAGTCGAACGGGTATCAGAGCGCATTCATCGAATCGCTGCGCACGGACCCTGAGACCAAGATGCTGCCGATAAAGGCCATAAGCACCCAGGGCGACAAGCACGCGCGCCTGCGCGGCCTCGCCCCGCTGTTCGAGAACGGCGTCATCACCCTGCCGCGCGAAACCATGCCGGAGATGGAGGAAGAGCTGCTGCACTTCCCGCACAGTTCGGACGATATGCTGGACGCGCTCTGGCTGGCGCTGCAGGGTGTGCAGGCGCAGCGCATGGAACCGAGGATATCGTTCTCGGATGATTTGGACGAATAGGAGCGATGACATGGATTTAAGCGTCAGGCCCGTAGACAACGCGACAGGCAAACAGTTCGTGGCGGACCATCATTACGCCGTCATCTGCCCGCCCATCACGAAGGCGACTTACGGCCTGTTCAACGGCGGCAAGCTGGTGGGCGTGGCGTTATGGGGATTCGGCACAAGGCCGATGCACACCATACGCAGATTATTCCCGTCTCTCGGCGTGAATGACTATCTGGAATTAAACAGGTTCTGCGTCCTGGACGAGATGCCGCGCAACACCGAGAGCCGGTTCCTTAAAATGTGCGCGGAGTGGATACAGCAGGACTTTCCGAACGTTAAAGTTCTGTTCAGTTGGGCTGACGGCCTCAGGGGCAAGCCGGGTTATGTGTACCAGTCCGCGAGCTGGCTCTACGGCGGGTTCATCAAGAGCCAGTTCTACCGGACGGCGGAAGGCGAGGTGGTCCATCCCCGGCTGCTGATAACCCGTTACGGTACCCGGGAGAATAAATTTACGCGGAAAATGGGGCTCATGAAGATATCGGGCTACCAGTTCCGCTACTGCAAGTTCATGTGTTCCCACAAGCTCAGGAAGGCGTTGCTCAGGGAGTCGCCGTTTAACTGGCGGACGGCCTACCCCAAGAGCGGCGACCTTAAATGGTGGATAGACGCGGGGGAGGGCTCAAGAGAGAGCCGTGAGATACCCAATCTCAAGGGTTCGGGGCGGTTCCGAAACCCCGCTGATTTTCAGCAAGGAGTAATTTTATGAGCATAGGGTCTTCAGTTGTCAAAATGCTGTTCGGCTCGGTCATACGCGACGAGATAGAAAAAGCGGCAAAGCAGATCATCTCACATGTCCCCGGCGTTTCGCTGGAAGAGGGAATACTGCCGGACATCGACTTCGAGATATTCAACCGGATGTACGAGCAGACGTCATGGGTGCGCGCGGTGGTCGGCGTCATCTGCAAGGCGGTCACGGCGCGCGGCTACACGCTGACACCGGCCAAGCCGGGCGCGGACCCCAAGAGCGCCGAGGCTCTGCAGGACTTCTTCGCCAACTGCAATCCGAACGACACGCTCCTGGAGATACTGGACGACATAACGCGCGACGTCTATGTGTTCGGCAACGCGTTTGTGGAGGTGGTCTACGGCGCGGACGGCAAGCCGCGCGAGATCTGGAACCTGGACGCGACCACCATGAGCGTGCGGGCGGACGAGCACGGCGCGATACTGGGCTACGTCCAGTCGCCGAGATATTCGCGGAGCCAGGAGGGAAAGGTCGGATTCGAGACCAGAGAAGTAATCCACTTCAAACTGGGAACCAAGGGGGCTACCCTGTACGGCCTTTCCCCGCTGGCTTCGCTTATTCTGCCGATCGCGGTCGATAAATTCGCGCAGGTCTATAACCGCGCTTTTTTCGTGAACGGCGCGAAGATACGCGGCGCGTTCATCATGAAGGACGCCACCCCGGAGCAGGTGGAGCGCAACCGCGCATACCTGAACGTCCGCGCCAAGAACCCGGAACTCGCGCACGCGGACCTCGTGCTTGAGGGCGACATAGAGTTTAAGCAAGTCGGCGTGAACCAGAAGGACATGGAGTTCCTGCAGCTCCGCGAGTTCACCCGCAACGAGATACTGGCGGTCTACGGCGTACCGCCCAGCAAAGTGTCCATCATAGAAACCGGGAACATCGGCGCGGGCACCGGCGACCACCAGACCCAGACCTTTTACGAGGAAACCATTCTGCCGTTCCAGATGCGCGTGGCCGAGAAGCTCAACAAGCATATAGTCCGGCAGGGCTTCGGCATAACGGACTGGTCGTTCCAGTTCAGCAAGCGCGCGATAGACGAGAAAGACCAGGCTGAGATATTCGGCATCTACCTGCAGAACGGCGTGTTCACACCCGAGGAGGTCCGCAGACTGGTCGCGCCGCGCATGCCGGATATACAGAAATCGCTCGGCCCGCAGGAAACCATCGTAAACGCCACCCGCGAGGTCGTCGCCATAGAGAACAGGTTCGCGGACGCTCTTGCGCGGCTGTTCCGCGATATAAAGTCCGCTGTCGCGGAAAAACTGCCGCATTTGAACCGCGAGGCGATCCTGCCAAAGGTCAAAGCCGTAAAACTGCCGTTCGTTACCTCGTTCAGCGTCTGCGGCGGCCTGGCGTTCCGGCAGGCGGCCGCCCCGGAGGCCGCCAAGCAGCTGGACGATATCGAGGTCCTGCTGGAAGAAGTGGATAGCAACAAAATAGCCCGCATCGTGGAACGCTTCTCTCTGGAGGCGGCGCGCAAAGGACTGCAATTATCGTCGCGGCGGGCCGGAATAGAGGACGTTGACGATTTGAGCCGCGCACTGCAGGAGAAGATCAAAGCCAGCTCCGTCGCCTTGGCCGGGCACGTCTCCCAGGCCATACAGGCTGGCCTGCGGCAGGCGCTCATAGAGGGAATCGCGGCCAGCGAAACCATTCCGCAGCTGATGGCGCGGGTGGATAGCCAACTGGACACGATGGCTTCCATAAACGTGAAACCCGTTCTGGACGCGGACGGCAACGTGATCCGGGCCGGCGGTGTCCGCAAACTCGGTCGGGCCGACGCGGCCGAGATTATCGCCCGCACCGAAGCCAACCGCGCATACAACGAAGGGAATCTGGACGCGCTACGGCAGGGCTCGGTGGAGCGCGTGCAGTGGCTTCTGTCTCCGGACGCGTGTCCGGACTGCGTGGACGCGGCCGAGTCCGCGCCCGGTGACAAGCTCGGTAAAATCATGGAGATAGACGAGGCGTCAGACGTCTTGCCCGCGCATCCGAACTGCAGATGCACGTGGATTACAATACTGGAGGAAAAATGAACGTTCTAAAAAGCGACTTAGCCGAGTTCGGCGAGCTGTTCAACACGGCTCCGGCCGATTTGGCGGCACAGGAGCTGCTGTCTATGGATTTCATCCTGCACAGTGCGTGGGCCATGAAACGCGCGGGCCACCCGGTCTACCAGACCGGAGGCAGGGAGTGGCAACTGCCGGATCTCCTAAACCTGCACGCCGAGGTGTGCGCCGAGATGGCGCTGCGCGGGTTCGCCCATACGCTCAACGACGCACTGGACGCGGAGACCCGCAGGCACACGGAAATGAACGATCCGGACACGCCCGATGACCCGCTCGCGGCGGCGGATAAGCCGCGCTCGTTCGTCATGCGGGCCATCGTAACGCGCGTGGAGGACGGCTACCTGCCGGAAACGCGCGACGTTTACTTCGGTTTGGATTACCAGAACATGAAAGCCGCGCCGGAGCCCATACGATCCCTAAACGGCAAGCTGTGGCTGGAGATCGGCCATGCCGCCGGTGCGGGCCCGTGGCCCGAGCCGGGCGATATACTGGACGTGGAGTGCGAAAGCCTTATCCTGTGCAGGCGCGACGATGGCAACTTCGCGCTGTCGGCCGCCGGGCTGGACATAACGAGCGTGCCGGGCTCAAAGCCCGTTATGACGGTCGGGGAGACGCTCAAAACCGCGCGCGCCGCCGGTCTGCTCCGGGAAACGGACATCTGGCATTTCGTCACCGAGTATATGAAGGGCGTACGGCAGGCGTTCGGCTCCTACGGCGGGAAACGCTTCCTGGCCCACAAGATAGCTTCTTATATCCCGTATCATAAAACCTATGTCGAGCCGTTCGCCGGGGGCGCGGCGGTTTTATACGCCAAGGACCCGTCGCCGCAGGAAGTGCTAAACGACCGCGACGCCGAGATAGCGTTCATGCATAAGTTTATACGCGACCATTCTCCCGATGACAGATCGGCGCTGGCCAAGCGCGACTGGGTGATCCACCAGAAAACGCACGAGCGTCTGAAAGAGCTGAAGCCCGCCACCGACCGCGACCGGTTTTATAAATCGTTCTACCTGACCAGGTCGTCCTACGGCAAAATGCGGGGCGGATCATTTAATCACGCCAACGCCGGTGTCCGGATAGACTTCCCGGCCAATATAGAGCGGGCGCAAGCCCGGCTTAAAAATGCCGCCGTTCATAACAAGGACTACCGCGACATTCTCAAGGACTACGACGGGCAGGACACGTTCTTCTACATGGACCCGCCATATCCCGGTAAGTTCAACCTATTCGACTTCGGCTTCGACGACGCCGAGTTTAAGCGCGCCATCAAGTCGCTGAAAGCGAAATGGATAGTGTCATACCCGGTGGAGCAGGCCGATTCTTTCAAGGGCTATAACGTCTACAAGGTTCGGCGGCGCAACCAGATGCGCGGGCCGGGCGGCAACCAGGAATGGGTGACCGAGATACTGGTCTCCAATTTCCCGCTGCAGAAAGTGGACCTATACATCGGCAAGGAGCTGGAAATCGCGCCGGAGGGCTGCGAATTGGAGGAGCCGGAACTTCTGCCGCACCTGGAAGACGAGGCGAGGCTGGAGAAAATCCGGGGCGCGTTCAAGAGCCCGGGCGGGAAACTCCGCCTATGCAAGAAGCTGGTCGGCTTCCTGCCGGAACACAAGAACTACGTTGAGGCATTCTGCGGCGGGGCGCAGGTCTTGTTCCACAAGAAGCGGTCGGACCTCGAGATCATAAACGACGTCAATTCGGATATCATCGCCTCATACCGGTTTATAAAAGGCATGACCACCGCAGATTGGGAATGGCTTAAGAAGCGAGACTGGATAATCAGTCGCGCGCTGGTCAAGAAGCTCTACGAGTGGCGGCCGGAAACGGCGCGTGAAAAGTTCTACCGGTTCGCCTATCTCAACAAGGCGACGTACTGGGGCCGCGCGGACGCACGGGAAGGCGTCAGGCGGCACGGCAGTTCCGGCGAGGGCGCGAAAATCCACCTGGCCGAGCGCCTCCCGGAGATACAGGAACGCCTCAAGGGCGTATTGCTGCACTCATGGGACTGGCAAGACGCGGTGAAGGAATACGATTCGAAGGACACCTTGTTCTACCTCGACCCGCCATATCCGCTGCACTGGCCGAAGGAAGCGGGCCGGCACGGCTCCAAGTTCTTTCAGGAGGAGAGCCTCCTGCCCGCACTGCGGACAATCAAGGGGAAATTTCTGTTGAGCTACGAACTTGAAAAAGAGAAGGTGTTTAAGGAGTTTAACACCTACCGCGTGAAGACGCTGTGGACCGGTATGCACCAGCTGGGCTCACGGACGAAGTATGAGTTGCTGGTCTCTAACTACGAGCTCAAACCCGGCGACCTGTACTCAGAGAAGACGCTGACTGCCTCAATCCAGCCCGCGCCCGACGGTAAATAATCAGTTTGAACTGTTAATGGACAAGGATGATTTGATGCGCCATAATATGACCATGACGAAACCGCAGGGAACCGGCCAGGCTGACGATGAGCTTTTGAAGTTCATTATCGCCCTGCAGAAAGGTGAGTTCTACGGATTGGTGGAACTGCACTTCAGCAAAGGACAGATCATGCGGGTCAGGAAGCAGGAAACGTTTTTAGGGAAGGATTTGAGCCGCCTCACGGCGGACTAACAATCAACGTGTAGCAAGCGCGGCCGAGCACATTCGAAGCGCTGTCAGCCCTTAACCGGGCGGCAGCGCTTTTTTTTATCGCGGAGAACATGGAAACGAAAACGACTCCACAGCGGAAAGTCCCGTTCACGTTCCCTATCCAGCTCATCAAGGCTGTCGAGGAAAACGGCGAGTTTCACATTGTCGGCTACGCCGCGACCAGCGACCTGGATTTACAGGGCGACATCATAACCGAAGAAGCTTTGCAGGGTTCCTCGCTGGATTTACTGCAGAACTCGACCGTGCTCCTGAACCACGATTTGAAGCTGCCTATCGGCAAGGTGACCAAGGTCCAATTCGACCAGCACGGCCTGCTCATAGACGCGCTCATCTCACAGACCGAGCCGGAAATAATCCAGAAGATAAAAGAGGGCGTGCTTAATAAGTTTTCCATACGCGGACAGGTACTCGAGCGCGAACGCAAGTTCATGCCCGAACTGGAGCGGACGGTGAACGTCATCCTGCGCATGACGCTGGTGGAAGTCTCGCTGGTGTCGGTCCCGGCAAACCCAGAGGCACGCGCGATCGGTTGGTATATAGCAAAAGCCCTCAGACACACAGCCGAAGAATCCGAAGGAGGAGATAACATGTCAGACGATGAAATCACGATAGAGCAGATCCGCCAGAAGGAAGACGGACAACCGGCGGCTCAGGAGCCGTCCAAACCGGAGGAGCCGAAACCGCCCGAAGCGGCCGCGCCGCCTGCCGAGCCGGAAACCCCGCCGCAGGCCGCAGAAACGCAGAAAGCCGCGCCGCCGCCCAACATGGGTGCGCTGTCTCCGGTAATGGCGCTGTTGGACAAGATAGCGGCGATGGGTGGGCAGGCCGCTCCGATCGCCGAACAGGTGAAAGCCATGCTCATGAACGCGGTTATGAGCGCCCCGCAACCGGCACCGGCAGCCCCGAAAGGCGTGAGCAAAGCCGAACTGGGGAAGATAATCGCGGGCGAGGTGGCCAGGCAGGTGGAAGCCGCCATAAAGTCCATCCCGACCGCGCGCAAAGGAATTATCGAACCCGCGCCGGAAACGGACGGGGTCAAAAAGGAATTCGACAGCCTGTCGCCTGAAAAGAAACTCAAGGTGGCGCTGGCCATGCAGAAGCAGTAACCATCACAGGAGGAACCGAAGAAATGAACGATCTTGAACAGTTGAAGAAGGCTTTGGATATGGCCGGGGCTGGCGGCGCGATGCAGCAGCCGCTTGTCGACCGCGTCCTGCAGGAGCTCATAGAGGTAAACAACCCTCTGCGAATGAACCTGCCGAGGAAACCGGGTTCCGGCTCGGCCTGGGTGCTTAACCAGCGCACGTCGCGCGGCGCGGGCGCGGGGTTCGTGAACGACACCGAGGAACCGACCGAAACGCAGGGCAGCGTGGCCCAGAAGTCGTTCCCGTACGCGACCATCCTGGACCGCAGAAAAGTCACGCGGAAACTGCAGGCGGTGGGGAAATCAATGCTGGACGTCGAGGCCGAGGAAGTGGAGAACGGCCTACAGAACGTGCGCGACTCGGAAGAGAACGCGCTCGTAAACGGCGACGCCACGGCCAATCCCAAGCAGTTCAACGGCCTGCGGAAACTCATCCCGGCCGGGCAGGTGGCGGTCGCGGGCGCGAACGGCGCGCCCTTGAGCCTTGACCTGCTGGACCAGGCCATCGACCTCAACCGGGGCAATCCGAACATGCTCATCATGTCGAAGAAGTCCAACCGCAAGCTGAACGCGCTGTTGCAGGCGCAGCAGCGGTTCGTGGACACCGTCGAGGTCAAAGGCGGGTTCCGGGTGCAGGTCTACAACGGCATCCCGATCTTCCGGTCCATCTGGGTGTCGGACGCGCAGACGCAGGGCACTTCCAACGCCTGCTCGGATATCTTTGTGCTGGACACCAGCGCGATCTGGATAGGCGAGCTGACGCCTCTTAAGATGGTCCGGCTGGCGCAGAAATCGTCGCAGGGCAGCGAATTCGACATCCTGGAGGACGTCGCGCTCGTACTGGCCAACGACATCAAGGCGTCCCGGCTGGCTGGCGTGACGCTGTAAGGGAGGCGCGATGTTCAGACTCAAAAAGCTTCATCCGCCGTTCGGCTCCAGAGACTACCCGATCTTCGAGTCCTCGTACAGCGAGGGCCTAATCAAGGTAGTGGACGGGCTGTGCGAGGTGCGCCAGCCCGAGACGCGCGACCGGCTGCTCAAAACCGGTTACGAAGAGATAAAGCCGGAGCATCCGGACAAAAAACGGAGGTAGCACGATGGCCGGGCCGTTTCCTCTGCCTCCGCCGCCCAATTTCAGGGTGGCGGCTGTCGAACCGGGTTTTATCAGGCTGGCCTGGTCGGATTACCCGGTGGATCTGCGGCTAAACCGCAGGCTCAAGGGATTCCGGCTCTATAAGTCGTCAGTCCGTGACGAGCTGGGCCGCAGGATAGCGGAAGAATCGGTTCTCGGCCCCGGGACGTTCCAGTACGACGACCACGAACCGGACGCGGGCCCCGAACGCTTTTATCTGCTGGTCGCCGTAGAGGAATCCGGCTGGGGCGACGGTCCGTTCGACATAGGCCAATACGGCCAGCCGGACGCCTGCGGGTTCGATTTGATGCCGTACAACGCCAGGCCATGGGGCGCGCCGTTAAGAGGCTTCGGGGAAGCGCCGTTCGGGTCGGAGGCGTACGGATTTTAAGGATGACGGTATATGGCTGAAACTTTCACGGATAAACTCAGGCTTTCAAAGCGCGACACCGGCGACCTTAACTGGGGCCAGGGCGCGAATTCCAATCTGGAGTCGATTGACCAGCACGTCCAGCAGGCGCGGCTCCGCCCGCCCAGAACGCTGGCGACCAGCCTGGGCAGCGGGTCGGCCGGCGCGAACCTGTCCGGCAGCGCGAACTATTTCTACAAGATAACGGCGTTCAACGCATCCGGGGAGACGACCGAGAACAAGATCCCGGCGGCCACGGAGGCGCAGATAACGCAGCCGGCCTCACCGGTCCCAGTAATCCTCCAGTGGGAGACCTCGAAAGGGGCGTCGGGCTACAAGATTTATAAATCGACAGCTTCCGGCCAGCAGAAATTCCTGGCTTCCGTGTCCGGAGAGTCCTCATCCACTTATACCGACGACGGCAGTGTCGCCGTGAATACCGGGATATCAGTCCCGGCCGACAACACCGCTAAGACCTCGGTTTCCAAGATAATAGCGGGCAACAATATCACCATTACCCCGGCGGACGGAGAGGGTGACGTTACAATAAACGCGGCTGGAGCCGCAGGCCCGTCAGACGCTTCAGATTCGGTTAAAGGCATCACGAAGCTCTCGGTCGCGCCAGCGGTGGCCGCGAACCCGATAGCGGTCGGAGACAACGACTCTAGGAACAGCAATGCCAGGACTCCGAGCGGAGCGGCTGGCGGGGATTTAAGCGGCACTTACCCGAACCCGGCTGTTGAAAAGCTGCACAACACCCCGGTTTCGCCATTGCCACCTACGGACGGGCAGATTCTGAAATACAGCGCCGCAAACATACAATGGGAACCCGCCACGCCACCCGCGTCCGGTGGAGGCGGCTATGCAACGGTTGTAGTAGCCGCGCCGACAGGCGTGGCCGCTACCGATACCGCCAATATCCAGGCCGCGCTGAATACTGCCGCTGCGGCAGGCGGCGGACGGGTGTTGTTGCGTGAAGGCGTCTATATTATAAATACTTCGCTTCTCATTGACGACAACGTCACGCTGCAGGGGCAGGGCAAAACCGCGACGACCATCCGCGCCGCCACCTCAAGCGCGGCATACTACATGATAGACGGATATACCGGCGGCGCTCACTCAAACAGCGTAACCGTCCGGGACCTTACGATAGATCCGCTTGCCTCAAGCCGGGCAGCCTATGTCTCGGAGGACATCCGTCTGAACGGCTCATACTGCGTGCTGGACTCCATACGGCTGACAAACAACGCCGCACGCGACGTCATCGTACGGCTGGAAGGCTCCAAATCAACCGCCCGGAACTGCGAGTTTATTTTCAACGGTTACGGCTTCGGCACCGGCATCAGCCTGGGTTCATGCGCGGTATTCAACTGCCAGTTCGTCTGTTCGGTCAGCGGGACCTATATAGTCCGCAGGTCCGGCGGCGACAATATGCCGATGGCCATCTGCAACAACCGCTTCGAGGTCACGGTTTGCAGCGGCGCGATCATCAGTGTCAGCGGCACCGACTGCCAGGTTTCCATCGCCGGGAACTATATGCAGCGCAGCGGCGTCGGTTCTGCCACGGCCATAGCCTGTTCGGCCACAAGTTCGGGACGCGTGGCGGTAATCGGCAATACAGGCTACATTGCGGCGGCCTTGGGCAATATCGACGCTGGCGCGTCAACCACGGCGGTCACTATAGCGGGAAATGTCGGCTTTAGCGGCTACTCGGGCGGAACGCAGTCAGGGAACGCATAAAACTTAGAAAACCAGGAGAGCAATCATGGCAATACTTGAATCGCAGCTATCTCAGCAGATCATAGGTAATCTGGCGGCTGACATACTGTCGCCCGAACCCGCTTTACTGGGGCTCATACAGGCTTCCCAGTTCATTGACGGCGGCACGCCGAAAGGCAAGACGCGGATAACGTTGAACTGGACGGCCCCGACCAAAAACGAGTTTATCTCGGGCGAGCTCCTGAAAAACCCGGACGGCACCCCGGACACGGCCGACGGCTCGGCGGGCGCAGCGCATGAAACGCAGTTCGATCCGATCGTGCCCGGCGCGTTCACAGTTTACGAGCGCGCGAGCGTGTCCGGCAACATCAAGACGCTGACCGCGTCCGCTATCCACGGCCAGCGTGTTATAAACATAGGCACGCCGGTTCCCGGTGATGTCCTCGCTGGCGCGAAGATAGTCATAGACGACGGCGTGAGCAACAAGGAGGAATACGGCGAGGTCAAATCCGTCAATGCCTCCACCGGCGATATCACGCTGGTCGACGGCCTGTTTTATCCGCACGCGTCCGGCGCGAACGTCAAAGCCGCGACATTGACCGCAAAGACCCTGAGCACGCATTACAATCTCACCCTGGACACCGGCGTGCTGACCGAACTGTCCGGCGGGTTCACCGCAGGAAGCCGGATAATAATGCGCTATCAGGCGGTGCTGCAGGACCTCGACCACTACGAGCTTTACCGGGTGCCCGGCAACGCGCCGGTCTCGGCGCCCACCAAGTCGAACGTGCTGGCCGCGTCCGGCGTGGCCACCGTCAGCGCGGCGATACTCTCGACCGTCACCTCGCACCAGGACCAGTCGACCTCCGACTCCGACAACGGCAAGGATTTCACATATTACCTGTTCGCCTGCGACGACCAGGGCAATGCCTCGAATCTGTCGAGCGAAGTAATGACCGCCAACCCGCATCTGGCGTTCGTCGAGCTTATCCCGACCGTCCCGCAGAACCTGACAACCGATGTTTCAAGCAACAAGGTAAGCATAGGGTGGGACGCGGTGTCAGACCCGAACGCCAACGGCTACAGCGTGTTCCGCTCGCCCGGCGCGAATTTCGACCCTGCGCAGGCGTTAAAAGTAAATTCGACGCTGATACCCAAGGGAACAGGCCGCGTCAGCTTTGATGACAGCGCAGCCAATGTGTCGAATCGCAGGCCCGGCGCGGACGTTCCGTACCCGCAGGACGGGCAAACGTTCGCATATAAAATAGAAACCGAGGACTCGACCACGTACTGGACCGACGGCACCTCGAATATCCCCGTTCTGGACACATCGGCCGGCAAGACGGCCGGGACCGGCGACGGCACGGGAGGCCGGTAAATGGCCGAGGAGCGCGATCTTACGGTCCTGCACACGCAGCCGCCCGGCCACGCGCCGAGGGCTATCGTGTTCGCGAGCGACAGCCGCCCGATGGCTCCGGCCGAGGCCAAGCGCGCCAGGTTCATAAAGAACCTGAAGAACAACTACGCGCGGCTTAACGAGGCGTTGGCGGCATTCGAATATTTCGCGGGCATCTGCGAGTTGTCGCTGGACTGCAGGGAATCCATCCGTAAGGCCAACTCGGCGGCCATAACCGAGCTGGCCGACAAGCTGAGGCGGAAACTGGCCGAGTACGACAAACGGCTGAAAAACGCGGGGTGATTTTATGGCCGTCCTGTCCTCTATGTTATCAAGACAGGTAATGGGTGTGGCTCCTTCTGTTTACACCACGGCGGAACTGGTGTCGGCCATGACGGGCGGTGAAGTGCCACCCGAGACCGTATTGCCGGACTGGATAGACGCCGCTTCAGAAGAGATAGACCGGCGCACCGGCATGGTGTTCTGCGCCAAGCAGTTCGAGGAAACCGTGGAGGGGGATGGCGGCGACTCGGTGTTCTTGGACGCGTTCCCGCTTATTGAGGTGCTGTCGGTCGAGATAGACGGCGCGGTGATCCCGCCGCAGGAATACTCGGCGAGCCTGCGTACCGGCATAATACGGCTCAAGACCAGGTGGGCGGCCGGCAGCATAACCGTCAAAGGCGTGCAGGGCTATTCGAAAGTCCCGGCGCTGGTCCGCAAGATAGCGAGCATCCTGGCGGCTAAGACCGCGCTGTCGGCCCGGTTCGAGCCGCTGGTGGACAGCGAGCATATAGGCGATTTCTCGCAGACCCGGTCTTTCAAGAAACTGAACGACGAATTGGATAGGGCATGGGACGCGCTGGGCCGGAAATACAGGATATACACCGTATGATGGAAAAGCGGCTGCTTAACAATCTGATAACCATCCGCAAGCCGGTTCAGACGTTCGTTACCGGCTCGAAAACGCCTGTCTTTGAATACCAGGTGCTATTGACCGGTATAAAAGCGCGGTTCGTACCGGCCGGCACGAGCATGAGCCGTAATGTGACCGGCCAGACGCCCAAGCGGTCATTCCGGCTGTTCCTGAATCCCGCTGAGCTGAAAGAGAACTACGAGGTCATCCGCGAGTCGGACGGCGAGGTTTTCGCGGTCACCGAGGTCAAGAATTTCTACGGCCATCATGTAGAGGCCGTCCTGGAGTCAAAGAAATGCTGCGGATAACCATCAAGGACAAAGACGGCACAGTCAACGCGCTGGCCAGGCTGCCACAGCGGTTAAGAACCGCCGTGGTCTCGGCCATGCGCGAATCCGCTATTTTACTGCAAAGCCTGGCGAAACTGAACGCGCCGGTGTTCCGTGGGCTGCTGCGCGTTTCCATAGCGCAGAACGTGGCCGAGGGTGGCGGGAAGATAACCGCAGAAGTGGGTTCCGGCCTGCCTTACGCGTCGGTTGTGGAGGAGGGCAGGCAGCCCGGCTGGTTCCCGCCGCCGTCCGGCGATCTTAAAACATGGGCGCGGCGCAAACTGGGCGACGAACGGCTCGCGTTTGTCGTGGCCCGTGCTATCAAACGGCGCGGATTCAGGGCGCAGCCGTATCTCAAGCCCGCGCTCGCGGTGGCCACGCCGCGCATCCAGCTCATCTTCCAGAACAGGCTGACCGAGGCGTTGAAAGCCGAGGGAGGTATATAATGCCCGCGCCTCGTCTCCACGCAGCCGTGATAGCCAACCGCATAGTCGAAATAATTGAGCGGGAGCTGTCCGGGCCTATGTCGCTTAAGGTCGTCTCATTCGGCGCGCTCGAGTTTTACCCGGCGCTGGAAAATCTGGCGGACAACATCCCGGCAGTGTTCGTAAAGCCCAGTCCGTCGACTACGCTTGAGTGCATTACCACGGCGGAGACCTACAAGATCACATACAACTTCAGGATTGTTTATGTGAAGGCATTCAGCCCCAATGAACGTATTTTACTGCTCCGGACTCTGGAAACAGAGCTAATCGGCGAATTATTGATAGACAACGTGAAGCTGGGCGAATTCACTATAACCAACGGACAAGTGCTTAAAGCGAGAATGACCACCATCGAATGGGAACCGCCGGAAGACAACTTGGTGGCGACCATCAACGCAAATCTGACAGCAAGCGCGGTCCTGTTCACAGTGGAAACCACGACTCGCAAATAACGCAGGAGGGGAAATATGCCGTTTGCCACAGAAAGCCAGAAATACGGATTCAAAAAAGAGGCCAGCCGGGGAATGGCCGAGGCCGCGCCACAGAAATTCCTGGCGGTCGGCGCGGAAGCCGCCCTGAACTACGCGTCGCTGCTGATAGCCGATGACAAGCTGCGCGCGTCCAAGGAAGCGTTCCCGTCTGCGCCGGGCGTGCGCGAGGGGAGCGGGACTCTGCCGGCGATAGATCTCGAGGCCGAGACAATCGGCGATCTGCTGCTCGGCTGCCTCGGCAAGACGACCACGGCGCAGCCGGACGCGGGCAATTCGCCCACCGTGTTCCGGCATACGTTCAAACCGGACAACCGGACGCAGTTCCCGTCATTCACGTATTTCGTCGACCGGGGCGTGGGAGTAAAGCGCTATCCGCTGACAGTCGTCAAAAAACTGTCGTTAACCGGCGCGGTTGACGGCAAAGCGCAGGCTGCGGCCGAGCTCCTGTTCAAGACCGAGGAATCGGCCTCCGCGTTCACTGCCGCGTTCGGCGCGCCGAAGCCGTTCATGTTCTTCCAGACCGAGATAAAACTGGACGGGGTATTGAGCCAGGATGTTAAAAGCTGGCACCTGAGCATAGACAACGCGTCCGCGCCGCAGCGCACGCTCAGCCAGTCCAGGGACGCGCGGGACATCATCTCGACCGGGCGGTTCGCCATAGAGGGCGGCTACGAGATTTTCTTCGAGACCGAAACCAACCGCCAGAAATTCCTGGATAACCTGCCGCAGGCCGTGGATATCACACTGACCGGCGACATCATCGAGGACGCGTTCAAGAACATGCTGCAGCTGAGCGTCCCGAAAGCCAAGTACACGGCTTACGCGTTCGGCGCGCTGGAAGGCTTGCTGGGCGCGGCTGTCGCATATAAAGCCGAGCTGGACCCGGTTTTGGGTTACAGCCTGCAGGCTATCCTCACGAACGGGATAACGGGGTATTAACCATGAACGCACCTGTTTCAGCGGCTGAGCTTAAAGACAAGCTCAAAAAAGAAAAGAACGTTGAGGTCTGCGGCCTGGCGTTCAGGATACGCCGGGTGCCGCTGCTGTTTCTGGGCGATGAAACCTCCGATTTCTGGAGCCTGGCCCGGCAGGGCAAAGACGCGCTGGCCAAGCGCATGAACGAGCTGATAGCCAATCCCAGACTGCCGCAATTCCGGCGCGTGCTGTTATGCGGCGTGCTCGCGCCGAAGATCTGCGTCGGCGATGAGGATAAAGCCGCTGTCCCGGTGGACGATATCCTGTCAGAGTACCCGCTCGCGGTCGGGCTTTACGTCGAGATAATCAATTTCACGCTGGATTCCATAACCAAGGAGGCTTAAGTTATGGCTGGCTTCGAGATAATATTCGAGGCCATTGACCAGGCCTCGCCCGCCATTCAGCGGCTGTCACAGCAATTGCTGGACGCCGCCCAGCGCTCCGACACATTCGCGGGCGTGATAGAGAAGTCCACCAGCCGGGCCGATAAGGCATTCACGGCGCTCCCACCTAAAGTAAACGCGACGGCTCAATCAATGACCGCTGTTCAGGGCGCGGCCGGTCAGCTTATGAACCAGCTGGCCGGGTTTGCCACGGTCGCGGGCCTGGCGGCATTCTTTAATGCCAGCGCTGAAGCGGCCATAAGCGAGGAAGAGGCGTTGCGGAGACTGCAATTTGCCGTTGAATCGACCGGCGGATCATTCGGCAAGGAAAAAGAGCGCATCACCGCGTTCGCGCAGGAGCAGCAGGCATTAACCAGATTCTCTGACACCCAGACCTATGAGGCGCTGGGCCGGCTGACCAGAGTGACCGGCGACGCCGGGCAGGCCATGCAGGGGACCAAGCTGGCATTCGGCCTGGCTTCCGCGTCCGGTAAAGACCTAAACCACATACTTGAGCTGCTTGGGCCCATCCTGAACGGCGACGCCAGCCGGATGCGCGCGCTTAAAACAGAGTTCGGCGCGTTTATCGGGGACGCTAACACCTCACAGGAAGTAATCGACGCGCTCTCCAAGAAGTTTATGGGCGCGGCAGAAAAAGAGTCCGGCTTTGCCATGCAACTGGCTTCTTTGCGAAACCGCCTGGACGATTTTAAGGAAATAGTGGGAGCCGGGGTATTGCCAGTTTTTAAGGTCTTTCTGGAAGCGATCCTGAAAGGGTCGCAGTTCTTTGAAGTGCTCGGCGTGGTCATAGCCAACTGGGGAGCCAAGGCTATGGTCATTATCGAGCAGACCGCGCGCGGCTGGGGCGCGATCTTCAAAGGGCATTTCGACCGCCTGCCGGAAATAGTCCAGGACGCCAACGTCAAAATGCAGGCCATAGAGGAAGCGTCGTCAGAGCAGGCGGCGGAAGTCCAGCGGCGATACGCCAACGAACGCCAGGGACTTATAACGCAGGAAGTCGAAATTAAAACCAGGGTAACCCAGAAATCAATCGAAGAATCCCAAAAAGAGTCTGACGAAAAGAAGCGGCAGGGTCAGGATGCGTATGACAAGCTCACCCAGCTCGAGGCTGAACGGCTCGACAGCGAAGGCCGGAACCTTGAATCCAGATTACTGCTCATCGAGCAGGAGAAAACCCAGCGGTTTCAGATGTTCGAGGATCTGCGTAGCAAAGGCCTGATAACCGAGGACGAGCTTATGGCGGCCCGGCTGAACGCGTCGGCCATCTCGATAGCGGAATCCCAAAAGGCACGGGATGCCATAAACGCCGACCTCATGGTCGTACGCGACACGCAGAAAGCGGTAGCGGATTCGTTCGCCTCCTCGTTCTCGGGCGCGGTTGCGGACATGATAATGGAGGGTAAGAGTTTCGAAGAAGCCTGGAAGTCCGTAATGAATACGGTCTTACGAACCGCAATTGAGACATTCACCCGCGTAGCTGTAGAGAGGGCGCTGGCGAACTCCGCAGCCTCATCCGGAGGAGGCGCAGTCGGCGGAATGGGGGGAGGACTTTTAGCAGCCGGTTTTATGGCTGTCGCGCCGTCGATATCTAAAGGCTTGAAGAAGATTTTTGGGTTCGCTGAAGGCGCTATCGTCAACAAGCCTGTCCTGGCTACCATCGCGGAAAACGGGCCGGAGGCGGTCATCCCGCTTAACCAGTTGGGGGATTTTGGCGGCGGCGTAAGCGTCTCAGTCATACAGCATAACACTATCAATCTCAGCGGCGCGAACGATGAACAGGTCCGGCAATTAATGCGGCGCATGTCGGAGGTTACACGCTCGGGCGCGGCCGAGGGCGCGGAGCTGGTTAAATCCATCCTGGCCAGGCAGGGCAGGCTATCGAGGGAATCGGTATGAAGGCGGTTTCACTCAATTTCAAGGCGGCACAGGCTTCGAACCTGATGTATCCGGTCCGCAAGATTGAGCTTTTCCGCAGGCTGGCCGACGGGTCGGGGTGGGAAGCGTCGCCGATTGATATCACGAGCGAGATAATCCGGCTTGACCGGCTGTCCTGGAAGTTGGACACCGACGCGCTGAACGAATTCAAAGCGTCCAATATACGAATGGAGGCCGACAATACGGCCAGACAGTGGGACAGCCGGTTTCTGGGATTTTTAAGGTTTCATTCCAAAATAAGAATTTCACTGGGCCTTAAAGCGGCAGGCGCGGAAGAAATCTTCCCGGCCTTTACCGGAGTGGTTGAAGATATTATCGAGGATTCGGACACACCCGCCGTCCAACTGGACATCCAGTCTATGGATCAGCTGCTTGAAAGCGCAGACGCGAACGCCGCCGCCATACAGGTGACGAACGAGTTGCTCGGCATCGGCGACGGTGTTAAATCCGATTTTGAGCTTGCGCAGACGCCTGTCGGGTCGGTTAACGCGGTCCGGGTCGGCGGCGAGGCGTTGCGGCCCGGCACCAGATGGAGCGCGTTAAATCTTAACGACCCGCAGAAGAAGGCGAAGATAACCTTTGACGCCATCCAGCCCGCGTCCGGGGCGGAGGTCCGGGCCGATTACATAGTCTGGAAGCGGGACAGGCAGATACACGACGTTGTGAATGATCTGCTGAATACCGTCCCGCAGGTTCAAAAGCTGTCCGTAGAAACCGTCAATTTCGAGCCGGCGGCCCAGCGGGAACTACTGCACACATGCATTGGCGATTTTCTGCCGTATAGCCTCCGCCGTGCCGTTATAACTCCCGAAACCGAACCGCCTGAAGGCGACGGGCAGTTGACCATAGACGCCTATGACGCCGTTTCCAAGTGGCAGGCGGCGTTAAACGTCAGCCGGATAAATTTCTACCGCGTAGCTAACGGCATCCACCCGCAATGGACGTCACAGTACGAAGCCGATTACGAGCCCGCCCAGGAGAAGAACACCGTTGAGGGCAATTACACGTTCCCGTGGTTCGAGTTCGTCCCATCCGGCACGACCACAAGCCTGTCAGGCAGCGTCAGGACCGTAACACATGGCGGGGGATCGGATTACGTCCTGCAGAACTCCGCAGAGGAGTTCAGCCTGTCGCGCTGCGTCTGCACGCGAATTCGGTTCAGCTCCATAAGCGGCACGGTGACAATCGGCACTATGGTCGGCCAATCTCCGTTTCTGGGCGCACAGATAGAATTCCTGAACCTCAACCAAGTCCGGGTGCGGACAGCGACGACCAGCGCGAATTACAACGTTAATCTGACGCAGTTCCACACGTTCCGGCTCGCGCTTACGATCACCAGCGTGTCAGCGGGAACCTGGGCGCTGTTCGTTGACGGCGCGCAAGTCTTATCAGGCACATTGGGCGCGTTCCCAAGCGGGACATCCGGCGTAAGACTGCAGTCCAGCGGTAGTAATACGTTCCATATCGATTACATACGCTATAACGGCGTGAGCGCGTCGCCAGCGACCGGGCAGCTGACATTGAAGGTCGATTACGGCGTGCAACTGGCCGGGCTGACCACGTTCTCGCTTATAAACACGCTGGGGGCATTCTTTGCGGAGTTGCAGGGTTTGGCTTCGGGCGCGCAGTTTTACCATTCATGGAGCGCGGACGATTATAGTTACTCGGCCGAGACGGCGGTATCTAACGGCGGGAACATCGGCAGTTGGACGAATGTGCAGTCGCCGAGATACGTCAAGTTCAGGATAGTCCTTACCGACACGCTGGAAAGCGCGCCGTACGCCGTTAAGCGGCTCTGGCTGCCCGCTATCGCGGAGTCGCCGCTGATAGACGGCGGCACCGGGACGGTTTCATGGGATACATGGAAAGCGGTCACCGAGAACAATAACGGCGGCGTTCAGCGGTTCACTGCGGCCGGGGCCAACAGCCAGTCCGGATTCAGCTTCCACAGAGCGATAGGGCCCAATGACACGATAATCTCCGACGAGTTTGCGGTCTCACAGGGGTTCCCGATGCCCGCGAAGATGGCGTTTATATCGCTCATGAATACGTCCGGCGTTATTCCTCCGATCCAAAGGCTCAGTGTTATAACACTGACCACGCGGAACGTACTTATCTCTATGGTTAATTACGCCAGCCGGTCCGTACTGGAAGTAATCAAGGAGCTGGCCAAGCTCGCCGATTTCGAGATAGGCCTGGACGGCGACGGAAAGTTATTTTTCAGGAACAAATCAGCCGCCGCGTCGCCGGTACTGACGCTGAATGACACGAATATTGAAAAGGTTCTGAGCGTCTCGCCCGGCTGGGACCGGGTTTATAACAGCGTGCGCGCCACGTTTGGACAGTTCGTGAAGACCGCCGATTCCGCAACCGAAGGCGAAACCGCACCGACCTCTATGCAGCGGTTCGGCGTAAGGCCATTGTCGGTAGGCGGCGGCAGCCTTGTATTTCAAACCGATGTGGACCTGGCAACCGTAATGGCCAAGCGGTATTTCGGCCGCTACAAGGAACCCAAGCGCCGGGCGACGGTGACCGCGCGGTTCATGCCGGAGCTTGAGCTCGGTGACCGGGTGACGTTCAGCGTGCAGCAGCCGCGCAGCATAGGCTCGGCGTATGACGCGCGGGTGCTCGGAATAGCGCATGATTTGATGAATTTCAGGACAGAGCTGGACCTGCAGGAGATATAAAATGGCGGTTAAACGGATATTCAGCAGCGCGAGCCAGTTTCAGGCCAATGTAGAGAACGCCAATATAGACGTTTCCAGCATGCCCGTTAAGCTGGGGATGACGTATCCTATTACCATAGCCGATGATTTCAACGACGGCGTGAAGGACCCGCTTTGGAAGGAAGTGCCGCAAGGCGTGACGGCCTTTGAACAACTTTTCAATATCGCAGCGTTGAACCGCTTTTTCGAGATAAACGGCATCTCGAATTCACAGGCGTTCTATTACGCGCGAGCCAAGAACGTGACCAAGGTGACGCTGCCGTTGAGGCGGTTCGGCACATTCATCTCCGGCGAGAACCTGCTTATCGAGATACGGACCGCCACAGCCTATTCCCTTCCCACGTCCACCATTCTAGGCACCTCGCAGCCGGTGGCAGCTTCCAGCGTGCCGACCACCGAGGGCGCGGTGACATTCACTTTCTCGACTCCGGTCGCACTGCAGGCGAATATCCCTTACGCCATCGTCCTGCGCGCCACCTGGGCGTCGCACACCTATCCGAACGTCATCCAGTGGGGCGCTCAGATGAGCAGCCCGTTGAGCCCTTACAGCTCCGGCCGGCCCGGGTATTACCACACCGGCACCGGTACCTGGAATTATATCTGGGAGCTGGTGGGGATGGACCTCAAGGACCTAATAGATTTCCACTTCCAGGTATGGGGGACTTCTCCGCCCGGCAGCGCGGACCCGCCGGAAACGGGCGGATACCTGGAGTTTGACTATCCCTCGGAGACCAGCCCCAAGAACATCGAGACCGTGCGCAACTCGGCGCTCAATTCTATGGAGTGCGAGACACGGTTCCTGTTCAACCGCTACGGCGCGGCGGCGACGCCCAGCTCGGCAAAGTGGGGGTTCGGCATCCTGCAGGCGAACCCGATCCCGGCAACGCTTCCAATAGCGAACAAGAACGCCATCCTGCTATGGGAACTGCTTGTCTCGACTTCGCCGGGGAACAGTACCGTTTATTTCACTCCGGTCGTGGTGGCTGCAGGCGGTCAGGAATGGACATGGAACGGCTCGGCCTGGGTAGCGTTTAACCGCGCTTCACCCACACTGCTGTTCCCGGTGAACACGATAAGCATGGCGTTCACGCTCTACGTCACGCAGGGGCCGCTGGGCACGGTCAGCTTTAAGCTCATCAAGAATGACGACCCGGCGCAGGTGGTCATGCAGACCACGGATTCGCCGGTCGTAAGGACGCTTTCGGGCAGTAAATTCCTGGACATAGGCAACTCCGATCAGATGTTCGCGTCCAAGTTCCGGTTCGACTACTTCAAGCTGGCCGGTACTGCGGTGGAGGCCGATTCCGGACATGTTACGCTCAGGCACACGTTTCAGCAAAAGCACAACGTGACCGGCTTTACGCTGGACCGGACACTGCCCGCGCCGGGCAGCAGGATAAACGTGCGCGTCCGGTCCGGCGACACGATTGCCGACATACAGACCAAATCGTTCGGCGATCCCGTGGCCACAGCAACCGCTGGTTCCAAGGAAACGGGGCTGCTGTCGCTTCCGGCTTCTTATATCTTCGAGACACAGCTTGAGTTCATAAAAGCCAGCCCGGGGCCGACGCTTAATTCGTTCGATTTCACCTCGGCAATGGCGGCGGTCGATGACGATCTGCCGATTATTCTGTCATTGGATGAGGCGGGACCCGGCCTTGTCATGGTGACATCGAGCGAGGAAGGGCTTGTTGAAACCGCGAACACAAAAAAGCTGGCGGACGGAGACGCGGCCAGCCAGTGGGCGTCGCTCAATGCCTCCGATGCCTCTCCGGTCACGCTGCAGTTGACGTTTCTCGGCCCGTCCGGAGGGAACGAACTGCGGAACGTGGACGCGGTCATACTGCGGAACACGAACCTGAAAAGCCTGCGCGTGTTCGTGGGCGGAACCACGCTGTTTGACGGAGAGATAATGGACGACGATGTCATAATCCCGTTCACGCCGCAATCCACGCCCGTAATACAGATAGAGGCCCGGACGACCAAGACAGCAAACCAGAACAAGAAAATCGGCGAGGTCTACTGCGGCCGGCTGCTGGCCGTTCTGCCCGGCTTCGACAAGTACGAGCCCAGGCGCATGCTAACCGCCTCCGGAGAGTTCCGGACGCTGGGGGGGAAACTGATCTCATTCAGAGGGAAGAATAAATACTCGGCCAGATGGACGGTCTCACTTATCGAGCAGCTGGACAAGGACGCGCTGGAGAAGATTTTTACGGACAACCCGGTCATAACGTTCTGGCCGGAGCCGAAATACAGGCCGAGGGATTTATTCGACGCGGCGTGGAAGATAGAGGCACTACCTTTCCCGTATACGGACGTCGTGAAGGACTCGGGGCACACCATAGACTGCGAGATGGAGGAGATATGACGATAAAAACGCGACTGGGTATAGAAATAGACACTTTGAGCGCCCGACCGTGGAAGGGTATCGTATGGCACCATTCCGCCGGGCCGGACGGCCAGGCGCGGGACTGGGACGGCATAGTTAAATACCACACCTCCTACCGCGTGGATTACAACACCGTCTCCGCCGAGGAATTCGAGAGGCGGTTGAAAGCGAACCAAGGCAAGGTGTTCCAGAAGCCCTGGAAGGCTGTGGGCTACCACGGCGGGACTGAATTTGTGAACGGGCAGCCGGTGTTCAGCTGGGGCAGGTCGCTGACCATGATCGGCGCGCATGCCGGGGTCAAGGACGCATCCGACCAGTTCAACACAGAATACCTGGGCTTCTGCTGCGTGGGAGATTTCGACAAGGGCCCTCCCAATCCCGCGATGTGGGACTTCAACCTGCGGCTTACCCGGTCGTTTATGGAGGCGTTCCGGATACCCGCCAGCCACGTCATCGGCCACCGCGAGGTATTCGACAAACTCGGGCTGCCGCGCCAGAAGAGCTGCCCGGGCAAATGCTGGGACATGACACTTTTCAGGAGCGAACTCTAATGGACAGGATAAGGCGGCTCACGCTGAAATTAGCCAGGAAAACGGCGAACAGCGACTTCGCCAAGAACCTGATGCGCGACATCAAGTCGCTTCGCGCCCTGTGGAACTGGGTTTACATGGCGCTTTACGTCTGGATCTGCGTCTGGACGGTGCTTTACCATCCGGACGCCATCACCACCGTGGTCACCGTGACCGGCGGCGTGGTTTCGGTCATCTTCACCGGCTATGTGCTGACCAAGACCTACGAGCGAGTCAAGAACGGGAACGGCAATGGAAACGGGCACGGTCCTTCGGGAGACTCACATGGAGGGGACGAAAATGGCTCAAGCGATTAAAACACTATATGGAGTCGTTAAAACCGCCGCACTATTCTTAGTACGGCGGCCCAAGGACGCGGCTTTCGTCATTTTGGCGATCCTGTTCGTCTTTATGTTCTGGAGACTCCGGCGCGAGCAATCCCATGCGCAAGAACTGGCAACCAAAACAGAGGGATTGCCGCCGGACACAAAGCAGACAGTCACGGTGTACCGTGACCGCATAATAGAGAAATGGCGCACCGGCCCAGCACGGGTTGAATACCGGGAGCGGTATCTTCCGCCGGAAGGGCATATCGAGCTCGTAACGAAAGAAAATGCGTCAGAGAAACTGCCGGAGATCGCGGTCAAGGACTGGGGGTTTACGGCGCGTCTGGGCGGGGGGATGGTTTACTCAGGTAAGGTTCTACCGGTGATTGACCTGAAATGGTTTTATTGGAGGCGGTACAGCATGACAACAGGCATATCGCCAAAATTTATAGGCATAGGGATATCTCGTCACATAGATGATTTTACGCCATTCAGAAATATAGAAATTGTAGGTATTGCCGGAGCGACCTGGACCGGCAGCCGACAATTCTCTTGTGGTATACGTTTCAATTTTTGACGACTTGCACTTACGTCCATAATGAAGGTAATGTCTGACATACAGGCAACATTACATGGGGAGAATATGTCGTTTTGCGCCTGAATTTCTTACCAAGGGGACAGCAATAAAATGATATTATTAAATAAACGCAAAGTAATTAGAGGGGAAAAGCGTCGCATAAAACCGCGAGCGCGAGCTATGGCAAAAGATTATTCAGAATTATCCAAGGAAGATCTCCTGAGCGTGATCCAAAAACTCGAGTCTCGCAAAAAGTATGGACTGATTTGGGACGAGGAACGCACTAAAGAGGAATTCGAAAAAGAATCTGAGGATGCTTTGCCGGTGTTAAAAGAAATTAAGGGCAAAGAAATCATAAGCGACCCTTCTGCACCAAGCAATATTTTGATTGAGGGTGACAACTATCACGCCCTATCGGTCTTGAATTACACCCACCGGGGCAAAGTTGATTTGATCTATATTGATCCGCCTTACAACACAGGGAATAAAACCTGGAAATACAATAACTGTTATATTGACCGCGATGACGCTTATAGGCACAGCAAATGGCTAACTTTTATGCAGAAGCGGTTACGATTAGCCAAACAGCTTTTAACAGACGATGGGATTATTGTTGTTACAATCGATGATTATGAAGTGTTCCAGTTAGGGATGCTGATGGATGAGATTTTTGGCGAAAACAACAGAATGGCGACTGTAGTCGTACTAAATAAGAAATCAGGGCGGACAACGGATCAATTTTTTGCGACATGCCATGAATATTACTTTTTCTATGCCAAGAATATTTCTCATGCCAACATCGAGTTGTTCGAATTGGATGAGGACGATATAGCGGAATATAAATTTGAAGATGAAATTTCACGCTATAAGTGGCGAGATTTTCTCAGAACAGGGGGATTTTCAACTCCCAAAGAACGGCCGAACTCATATTATCCCATCTACTACAGCGAAAAGACCGGCACCGTTTCAACAAAAAAAATAAGTGGCGGGATTGAGATATTACCAATAGACACAAAAGGGGAAAAGCGAGTTTGGCGCCAAACAATTCCTTCTTTAACCAACCTGATCGCTCAAGGCGACATCAAGATTGATAAAAATCGTGCAGGTTCTTATAGCGTTAAAATTAAGGATAGAATCAAAACAGGATTACGTCCGAAAACAGTGTGGGATAATCCGCGCTATGATGCTGCCACACATGGAACCAAATTGCTGGAGATTATTTTAGGGAAGGCGAAAGGTTTTGATTTCCCAAAATCACTTTACGCAGTATTGGACACATTAAAAATCACTTTGAAAAATAAAAAAGATTCCGTGGTGCTAGACTTTTTCGCTGGGTCTGGAACCACAGGGCATGCCGTTCTCGAGCTCAACAAAGAAGACGGTGGGCATAGAAAATTTATTTTATGCACAAACAATGAATTGAACGGTTTAGAGGACGACCTCAGGAATAAAGGACTCAGTGATAAAGAGATGGAAGAATATGGAATTTGTCAGCGAGTAACTTATCCAAGGCTATGCAAAGTCATTAAAGGCTTCAAGGACAATGCCAATGGTGTTCGCAAGTTGCCAGGAAATCTCAAATACTTCAAAACATCTTTTGTGAAAAAATCCATTACGGGGGACAACCTCAAAGTTCGTATCACTCGTGAATGCACCGAGATGCTTTGTCTGCGAGAAAATATTTTCAATGAGAATACAGCGACGGAAGACTATCGCATTTTTGAACAATCGGGGCAGGTTTTAGCTATTTATTATTCCATGAATCGCAAGGGGCTAAAGGATCTTAAGAAAGATTTAGACAAAATGACCGGCAAGAAAATTCTCTATTGCTTTACGCTTGATGCATTTGGCTTAAACCGGCACGATTTCGACGGATGGGATGATATCACACTAGAACCGATACCGCAGAAGATTTTGGATATATATGAGGGTATCTATGGATATTAATTTGAAACGATACCAAGAAATCGCCGTAGAGCGATTGGTTGATACCATTAAGGGGCTACTCGGCAAAGATGGCCAGAAAAAAGTTTGTATATTTCAAGCCCCTACAGGCAGCGGTAAAACCGTTATGACTGCCAAGTTCATTGAGAATTTAATTAAAGAATTGCCAGAAGTTGACATGTGTTTTGTTTGGGTTTCTGTTGGTAAGGGAGACCTTCACCTGCAGAGCAAGCACAGCCTTGAGAAAATATTTACTGGCTCTCCTCGCGTATCGCTAGTTGAGGAGGAATTCAATGGGTCTCGGGAGCGAATCATAAAAAATGAGGTCGTGGTCGTCAACTGGGAAAAGCTCAGGAGCAAGGATCGCGAAACTAAGGATTGGAAGAACATCTTAATGAAAGACGGGGAAAAACTTAACTTTCGAGATGTCCTGGCAAAGACCAGGGAACAGCGCAAGATTATTCTGATTATAGATGAAAGCCATATCGGCGCAACAGCTGAACGGACAAACGAACTGCGCGAGGAGATTTGTGCTGACGTTGTCCTTGAAATGAGCGCTACGCCAAAGATTAGGCCAGATCCGAGGGATATCGCCCGTGGAATGGCAGGGTTCGTTTTTATTGAGCCCAAGGATGTCATTGATGCCGGAGTCATTAAAAAGGAACTGATCATCAATGACAAAATCATCGATATCAGTGCAAACGAAATGGACTCCCAGGAAGTAATTCTTGAAGCCGCGTACAAAAAGCGCTTGGCACTCAAGAAAATGTTTGAAGGAGAAGAGTCACCAATCAATCCACTTGTGCTGGTTCAGATTCCCACTGCTGAGGCTGGCGATGAGAAGATTAAGGCGGTTAAGCAGTTCTTGGAGAAGAAAGGGATCGTCGAACGGAAGGACGGACATGGCAACGGGAAGCTGGCTATATGGCTTTCGGAATGGAAGTCAGAAACGCTTGACTGGGTGGCAGAGCGGGATAACGAAATAGAGTTCCTGATATTCAAACAAGCGATTGACACTGGTTGGGATTGCCCTCGGGCACATATCCTTGTGAAATTCAGGGAATCTCACAGCGAGACCTTTGAAATTCAGACCGTCGGACGCATTCTGCGTATGCCAGAGCTGAAGCACTATCCCCACGAGGACTTAAATAAGGGATTCATTTTCACGAACGTTCAGAGCATCATCGTAAAGAAAGAAGAATACAATCCGAACATCATCAAGCATCTTAAAGCTGTACGCAAATCTAGTTACAAACAAATCACACTTACTTCCTACTACAAAGCACGAGCTGATTACGGGGATATCACGTCAAGTTTTGATGATGTCTTTGAAGAGATTGCGTGCAAAAAGCTCGGGCTGAAAAACGAGAATTTCTTTGATAAGAACTTGGAGACTTTAAGGGAAAAAGGCGTTGACGTGAATCTCAAACAATATCAGCAAGAGATTATCAGCGATGCCAAAATTGAAGGGAACACCTTCGACGACCTGAAAGGAAAAATAGATTCCTCTCAAAAAGCTCGTCTTAATATTGCAGGGAACGACCTGCAGGCGTTGTTCGAGCAGGTTATCAAAGACAACCTCGGCTCGTTCCGCAATGTGAAGCGGTCGCTGCCAAAAGTTAAAACATCAATTTATATTTGGTTTAGAAAGTATCTCGGCACAAAAGACTGGGCAGAAGAAATGACGATGATTCAGAAAATATTTCTACATAACGGCAATCGCAAAGTATTCGCCCCCATTCTTGCTGAGGCAATTGACGCATTCAAGGGAGTCCGCGATAAGGAAGTCCAGAAACGCATTGAGGCCAGCGAACAGTTTGACGATTTCGACATTCAGCCAGAGGATTTCTATAACCAGCACACCGATGAGCAGGTAAAAGCCAAGAAGTATGTATATGAGCCATGCTATCTCAATGTCGATCGGTCAGGCCCTGAACGCGAGTTTGAGAAGTTTCTAGAGGAAAATGCGGACAAGATTGTCTGGTGGTGGAAAAACGGAGAGAATAAGCACGATTATTTTGGCATCAAGTATTTTTACCCAGCGAATGTGCCTAACACGTTTTACCCCGACTACATTGTGCATTTCGTAGACGGCAAAATCGGTATTTTCGAAGCCAAGGATCATGGAGATCGCGATGGGAAGACTTACACCAAGGCCAAGGCTGAAAAACTTCACGAATATATTAAAGAGCACAATGCCAAGGGGAAAAAGCTCTTCGGCGGTATTGTAATCCAACGCAATAGCGCGTGGAAGATTAACTCCAAGACAATATACGACTGGGGCAAATGCGAACAGAACGACTGGAGCGAATGGCAAGATTTGACTTTATAAATTTCGGACTACTAAATGAGTATCTCTTACCGCACAAAAGGCGAACGCGATGCCGTTTATGAGGCCGTTGTACGGCTTGTTGAGGCCCGCCTCTCCAAAGCCGCCAGCGTGAAATAAATTTAGGAGGAAGTTAGATGGCACGTGCAGATTTATTAATCAAATTAGTTCAATCTGGAATTAATGGAGACAAAACACTCCTGCGAAAGGTTGTTGAAGCCATTGTGACAGAAGAACGGCAGAAGCAGCACACCATATTGGCAGACAAGTTAGTGGAGACTCTAAATATGCAAACATCTGCTCCGGAAAGGATATCACCTTCAAACGGCAACGGGACATCTCTAATAGCGCAGAATTCTAGCCAGTTAATTCACGAGATTATTCCCAAGAAGAAGTTAACCGAGTTAATTCTTTCACAGGACACCATAAAACTGTGTCAGGAAATTGCCCAAGAACACCAGCGTGTCGATTTGCTGCACTCATACAATCTAGAGCCACGCAATAGATTACTCCTAGTCGGTCCTCCTGGCAATGGGAAGACTTCCTTAGCGGAGGCTATTGCGGAATCATTAATGGTGCCACTATTGGTTGTGCGATATGAAAGTATTGTGGGTTCATATTTGGGCGAAACGGCAGTGCGGCTGAAAAGGTTGTTTGAATATGCTGCGACACGAAAATGTGTGCTTTTTTTTGACGAGTTTGAAACTCTCGGAAAAGAACGCGGAGACACACATGAGACTGGAGAAATAAAGCGTGTTGTGAGCACCTTATTGTTACAAATAGACGCACTTCCAAGCTATGCCGTAACAATATGTGCGACAAACCACCCTGAATTATTAGATAGAGCCGTTTGGAGAAGATTCCAGGTTCGCATCATGCTTCCGACACCCACACGCTCACAGCTGACTGATTGGTTCACGAATTTTTCGAATAAACATAAAATTAATTTTTGCTTCACACCATCCACGTTAGCCAAGCGTTTTTTAGGCCTGAGCTTTGCAGAAGCTGAAGAATTTGGGATTTCGGTAGTACGCCAATATGTGCTTAAGCAACCGAATCCCAACATCGAACAAATTGTTTCATCCCTGTTGCATCAATGGGCAAAACAGAAGTCTATAGGAAAAAATAACAGAGGAACTGATGCCTGAGCGTCCATTATTACTTTTTCCAACACCAGAAACTGCCAGCAGATCCAGTCTTGGAGGCGGACGACCACGCTTCCATATCCCATCACATGACCAACAATCATCTCGTTTATCGCCAAAGTTTGCTCAACTCGAAGCTTCATTTAACGCCAGAGGAATTGAGATACAATCCGCAACAAGTGGAATAAGCCCAGAGCAAGTGCTGGTTATAGAAACTGTTGGGAGCATAGATAATTTAGCCAATGCCGTAAAAAAGATCGTTGGCCTGGAGTGGATGGGGGAACTGATAGAAGAAGTAGCACCCGACACAGATTTCCATGAAACGAATAGGCAGGCAGATGGCCGGGAATTAGATGGACGATTATATTTTGTAATGGCCAACCAGCGAGCTCTGACAGAGCTGCTTTCACTATGGCGTGCGTATCAACAGGATCAAACTTTACAATTCCAACGAGGATTAACCAAGTTTCGGGATGTATTTAAGCACCTGAAAGATATACGAATTTGGGGAGTCCAAGACAGATTAAACGAAACAGGTGTTATTGATGCCTGGAGAAAAGATTTACAGCTATTTGGACAACAGCCTATTAAATTTGAAATTGAGTTATGGTACCGGAAGACATCAGCAATAAGGCAATCCTGCCAACAGGAATTAGCTTCTCAAATCGCCACTCTGAATGGGAGGATTCTTTCCCAAAGCGATATCGAAGAGATTAATTATCATGCTTTACTTGTAGAACTACCTGCCAATCAAATTCAAGCGATTATAGATAACCCTAACGTAACGTTAGTGAAACACGACGATATTATGTTCTTCCGTCCTCGTGGCCAAGTATGTGCGGACACCCCATTCCAAATCAATCCAGAAACGGACACATTCCCAAGCAAGCCATTGCCCGCAGGAAACCCGGTCATTGCTCTTTTAGATGGTGTACCATTAACGAATCATCAGCTTTTAGCAAACAGACTCCAAGTTGACGACCCCAACAATTTCACTGGGGGATACCAAGCTTCCGAACAAATACATGGCACAGCAATGGCATCTCTAATTATTCATGGAGATCTCAATGACGTCGCGCCGCCACTATCTACGCCAATTTATGTTCATCCAGTTATGAAACCTGTGTCTTGGGCCCCAAGGCCTCCACGACAAGAGCGAATGCCTGATGAGATTTTGGCGGTAGACATTATTCATCGAGCCGTAAAACGAATTTTTGATGGCGAAGGGACTCAGGCCCCTACTGCACCAACAGTCAAATTTATTAATTTTTCTATAGGGGATTCTAATCGTCACTTTTTCCAGGCAATGAGTCCATTAGGAAGACTTATTGACTGGCTGAGCGCGAAATACAATGTGCTTTTTATAGTCAGCGCCGGCAATCATGGACAGTCCATTGACCTGGGAATGACAATGCAAAATTTCCAGACTCTACCCAGCGATGAGCGTGACGCCACGGTAGTAAAAGCAGTATGCCGAACAAATCACCATCGCAAACTACTATCCCCAGCCGAAAGCATTAATTCGTTGACCATTGGCGCAAGCCATAGTGATACCGCTTCAATCGCATCATCATCGCGCATTAATCCATACCAAACATCCACAGTCTTACCCAGCCCAATATCCGCTTTCGGTAGTGGTTATCGCCGTTCGATTAAACCGGATTTGATATTCTCAGGTGGGCGCCAGTTTTTTGATGGCTTAGTTCCCACATCAAATTATCTAGAACTACCTCAGGTCCCCGCAGCTCCCGGACACAAAGTAGCTTCTCCCGGAAGCGGTGCTGGGCAACTCTCCTCTTCCTCATACATGTGCGGCACAAGTAATGCTACAGCCTTGATAAGCCGGAGTGCTGGAATATACCACGAGGTTTTGCGCCAAATTTTTGATGCTAACGATATCGACATTAACTCTCCATTTGTAGCACCCATTGTTAAGGCCATGTTGGTTCATGGCTGCTCATGGCAAACGACTGCCCAGCTTCTAATGAGAATTTTAAGCACAGAAGGCAACCAGCAGCAAATTATCACCAACTGGATCGGTTATGGGATTCCCGATATAAATCGCTCCATCGAATGCACCGCTCAACGCGCTTCGTTAATAGGTTATGGCGAATTGCCTAATGAAAAAGCTCACATCTTCAAATTGCCTCTACCTCCTGTTTTAGGTTCCCGCACAGATATGCGAAAACTAACTGCGACATTAGCGTGGATATCTCCGATATCCCCAAGCACGCAAAAATATCGTAATGCAAGTTTATGGTTTGAACTTGAAAATGAATCTCTTGTGCCAGGCAGGACTGACATTGATTGGCGCTCCGCACGAAGAGGAACCATACAACATGAAATTTTCACGGGCACACGAGCTGTGCCAATCGTTGAGGGTGAATATATTAAAATTAAGGTTAATTGTCGCCAAGATGCCTCAAGGATAATTGATCCTATTCGTTATGGCTTAATCGTTTCTTTGGAAGTCGCAGAGGGAATAGACATAAATATTTATAATGAAGTCCGTTCCAGGATCATGGTGCCCATTACACCTGACATCCGCGCATAAGAGTAACCAATGGAAATCTCAGATTTTCTAATACGGATAATTTTTATTGGCATCCCAGGAATACTTGGCCAACAAATTTATCAAAAATTAAAAGGCAAGCCCGTAAGAAAGGACTGGGAAGACGTTATCGAGATTGTCCTTTTTGCCGTCGGAAGTTATGCCATATATGGTCTTGCTGTCGAAATATTGCACCGCGTAAAATTCACCTCGCCAGCCATGCCTCTACAGGCATTATTCGACGCGAGCAAACCAATCTCCTGGACTGAAATCGCTAGGGCATCTTTGATAGGTATAACCTTGGGATTCATATCGGCCTTCGGATACAACAAACGATGCCTAAACAGATTGGGACAACTTTTACGCGCCACAAAACGATTTGGCGACGAAGATGTTTGGAGTTTCTTCTTAAATCTGCCTGCCAGTGAAGAATGGGTATTCATAAGGGACCATAAAGAGAATTTAGTCTACTACGGATGGATTAAGGCGTACTCTGAGTCAGAAAAAGGGCGAGAGCTTGTTATTATGGATGTTAAAGTTTACAGCAACTCCGGCACAAAATTACTTTATGAAGCGGACTCAATCTATATTGCTCGAAAAAATGATGACCTGACCATCGAAATTCCGAAGATTAAAGGGAAGGTGGAACCAAAATGACCGAAAGAAAAAAAGAAGAGACCGCTGACCACAAACGTTTTACCGAGGGGATTGAGCGAAAAGGTGGACTAAATACAGGCCCAACTACGCCAAGACCTGATATAACCCCGACACCGCAAAAACCCACGAATTCTGAACCCGCTCCTCAAAAGCCGACTAGCACAACCGGAAACACACCAACCAAGGAATAGAGCTGGAAGCCGCTTAAAACCTCGGATGAGATTTCCGGCAAGAATCCTGAAGTAGTTGTGCGGTGACATGGGCATATCGCTGCGTCGTAGTCACCGAGCAATGCCCCAGTAGCTCCTGAATAACTCGCAGATCCGCTCCGCCCTCCAGCATATGCGTCGCGCAGCTGTGCCGTAGCTGGTGGGGGGTGAACCGCCCAGACAATCCGGCCCGGCGCGCGGAAACAGCGAGCTTCCAAGCGAACCCACCCCGCGTTATAGCCCCGCAGCCCTTGGTGTTGAGAAATATCGAATCCGGCGCCGCCGGGAACCTAGCCGACCGGGCGGTAAGGTAGCGGCTCAACGCGTCTGCGGCGCGCCGGCCGAATGGCACCAGCCTCTCCTTGGAGCCCTTACCCATCACCCGCACCCAGCCGCCTTTCAAATCCACTTGCCCCAATTTCAGGCCGACCAGCTCAGAAACGCGCATTCCTGTGGCATACATCAGCTCAAACATGGCGTGGTCCCGCAAAGCCGTCAATTTGGCCGCTGTTGGCGGGCGAAGTAGCCTTTCAATGCCCTCAGCGTCCAGCGGTTGTGGAATTCGCTGCTTGAACCGGGGAAGCTGCATCCCTGCGGTAGGATCGGCACCGGCATAGCCAACCTGCGTCAAATACCGATGGAACTGCCGCACAGCCAGCGCGGCGATGAACAGCGACGCGGACTTGAGGCCGTCACCCTTGCGGCGTTCCAAGTAGGCCATAACGTCGCCTCTGGCGGCCGAGGCTAGCCCCCGACCGCCGGAACGCAGGAACGCGGCGTACCTCTCCAGCTGATACCTGTAGGACAGGCAGGTATTCCGGGACAGGCCTCGCTCCACCCGGAGATGCCGCATGAACTCGTCCAGTAGGGCGTCCATAGCCGCCATCAGCCCTTCTTCTGAACGACTTTGACCCGCTTCTTGTCGTCCTTTACCACCTGCCAGCCCTTGCGGGTATAGCTGACCATCCGGGCACGGACGTTGGCGGCCAGGTCCTTGCCCTTGCCCGCTTCTCCGGCCTTCTTGGCCAGTTCTACGGCTATTTCGGCCACCGTTTTGCCTCCGGCCAAGAGGAACGGGTCTATTATGGCCGACAACGCCCCGGCGCGCTTCGTCTTGGCCTTGCCGTTGACCTTTAGGAGCACTTTAGAGGTATTGCCGATTCCCTTTTCGTCATACGGCTTTAGGTCGTAGTCGCCGTTCACCATTGTGAACGTGCCGGTAGTCTTCAGTTTGATGAGGATTTTTCCGTTTTTCGGCCCCATCACTGTAACCGGGATACCCGTCCTGGAGAGATACATCCCGCCCACCTTCGCTTCATTTGCGTTCATGGCTTTGCCTCCTGGGGCGCATAGCCCCGATTACCTTTGTCGTCTCCCGGGCGTCCGCCCGGCTCTGGTTGAACTCGTAAACGCCGTGGTGGACGCCGCCTCTGACCGCCGCTTCGACTTCGTCGCGCCGGAAGCCCAGTTGCAGGGCCCGGCGGACCTGATCCGCGACCAGGTCTGTCAGCAAGGCGTCCAACGCGTCATCCTTGGGGATGTTCATTCGCATGCCTCCTTGATTACACCGCCGTTCCGGCCCGGAACCGTCCGGCTTCGCTTCTTTTCCAGCCGCCGCAGGACCTCCTGCGCGCCCTTCTTGTAGACCGCCAGGCAGATAAGGGCTCCGTCGTCCGCGTATACCGCCCAATGTCGGCCCCGCCGTTCCAACCTCATAGCCCGGCCTTGGCGACCGCCGCCAATAGCCGCCGGGCCTCTCTTTCGGCCTCGGCGCGCCCCGTGAAGAGCGCGTGAATCTCGTCCTCTCTGAGTCCGCCCCGGAACTGCCGGGCCAGCCCCTTGGCGTCGGCTTCGAAGCAGATATCCGCGAGAACGCTCTCCGGGCCGGGTTTGACCACCACCCATAGCTTCTCTATCTTCATCTGGAACCTCCTTTAAGCGCTTTCCTTGCCGCTACGAAATAGGCGATGACGAGCGCGGCGATCATCTTGTCGTGACTGCCGATGTGCCAGTCCAGGTTGTCACTGGGGATAACGGAGGTCTTGTAATCGTAGATGGTGAAAACCTGGCCGTTTATGTGGCCATACCATTCCACCTGAATCTTACCGTCCCCGGAGCGACCCGCCTGCGGCTCGCCAAATACCCGCACCAGGTCCTTGTAATAGGTTCCTGCGGGCATATACCCGGAGAGACTCGTGCCGAACGTCTTGGCCTTGCCCATCGCGAGGTTTACTTCCAGTTTGAGCGTTATCTGCATAGCATCCTCCTTAAGCGCGGGGGAAATAGGCGGCCAGCGCGGGCATGGCCCGGTATTCGGCCAGCAGCTTCGCCGCCGTCTTCGCGGCGCGCGTGAGCTGCGCCCGCGACTGCCAGTCCAGCGTTGAATGGAATATGTCATTCCTTATGATGTCTTCTATGTATGCGGCGTCCGTCTTGTTCGCGCCTGTGGCCTCGATTATCAAATCCCGGTAAAGGCTCATGGTATCCTCCTGTCTAAAGAATCGGCGCGGCTTCGTAGCCGGCCTTGATAAGCCTTTCGAAGTCCACGGGGCGGCAGGCCCAGTAATAGCCGTCATCCCCGTGGATGATGTAGCCCGGCCATTTGCCACGGTTGCTCCAGCTTATCGCGTTCGCCAGGTTCTGGAACCGGGTTACGCGTTTTTTCAGCTTTTCGAACTCGTCGCGGTTCATATTTTTGCCTCCTATTTTGGTCTGCCGCCCGTCGCTACAATCATGATCTACAAGGATTATTCGAAGAAAGCAAGGCCTTTCTTCGTCGGAGAGATGGAATCTTCGCCGAATTCGCCATATTTCCCGCCTTTTCAGCCATTTTTTGGCAAAAAAGGCGACAGCGCATTTATTCTCCGCGCATGTGGCAGGAATCCTTCCCTTGGTTTCTGGTGCATCAGCCACCACATGAAGCAATCAATCCCGTCCCAATCGATTCTGCCGTCGGCGTAAACGCTCACCACGAATTCAGTCACAATCATTCGCCTCTGTTTTCTTGTCATATATCCTCCACGCATGAACAGGACTACCTTCTTATACGGCGAGGAATCAAGTGAAATAAAAATCTTCAATAGACAACCCGCAACAAGAAGAGATAGAATGGTTTTAAGGGTCCGGAACATGTAGTCATACGTTCCGGAGGTTTGGGATGGTCGGGCCGCCATCTCCGGTAGTTTAACCGGATGGCGGATTTTTATTGTTATGTCCGCTTGCCGGTAATTGGGCGCATAGCCCTACCAACGGAGGCGGCATGACAAAACAGACTGAGAAATCTCCCACCACAAATAACGGCCAGGAGATAGCATATGGGTACTGGCCTTTTTTCCGCGCATGGCTTTTAACATTTGCCATCATGATTCCTATCATCCTGATTTTGAAATACTACTTCAAACTCATCTGAGAGGGTAATATGTCCTATGCGGTTATCGCCGGTCTGGCGCTGATAATGGCGCTGGTTCTATTGCTACCGTTTTCCATTAAGCGGGTGGAAGAGGAATTGGAAATCTTCCTCCTGATCATGGGCGTCGCGGCGATGACGGTTTCCGGGCTCTGGAACTGGCACATAGTCAAAGAATCCCTGGCAGAACCGATTAAGATATCTCTGGCCGTTTTGGTCATCGGCTTGATCTTCAAGGCCGCCAGAGGTCTTATCCAGGACACCGTCAGATTCCTGGAAGCCCGATTGGGAATACGGAACACCGTGTTCTTAGTAGTGATGCTCCTGGGCTTCGCCTCAAGCGTGCTAACGGCGATAATAGCGGCGCTTATCCTATGCGAGATAGTCACGTGCTTAAATCTTGATCGCAAATCAGAGATAAGAGTAACCGTTTATGCCTGTTACGCCATAGGTTTCGGCGCGGCGCTCACGCCCATCGGCGAACCCCTGTCCACAATAGTGACGGCCAAGCTGGCCGGACCGCCGCATAATGCGGACTTCTTTTACCTGGCGAACATGCTGCTGGTGTGGGTAACGCCCGCGATACTTACCGTCTCCTGGCTCGCGGCGTATGGCCGCTTAACCGAAAAGGGAATGGGAAACACCCTGTGCCAGGACAATTCCGAAGACACAAAACAGGTGGCACTGCGGGCGACCAAGGTTTATCTGTTTGTTATGGCGCTCGTCTATCTTGGAACAGGTTTGAGCCCGCTTGCCGAAAAAGCCGTAGCCTCCCTTGAAAACTGGCAGCTTTACTGGCTTGGAACATCTTCCGCCGTGCTGGATAACGCTACGCTGGCCGCCGCAGAGATAGTCCCGTCCATGACCAGAACACAGATCCTTTCAATATTATTGAGCCTACTTATATCCGGGGGAATGCTGATTCCCGGAAACATCCCCAATATCATAAGCGCCGCTAAACTGGATATCAAGAGCCGCGAATGGGCGCAAATAGCAGTGCCGCCGGGACTGGTGCTATTGGCCGTATATTTTATCGCGCTTTTAGTCGCATCTTAAGGGGGGAAGCAGTATGCGTATCACGCTAAAACTCATCGTCTCGCTCATTGTGGTGGTGGTTTTCGTCGCCATCGTTTCCGCATATTTTAACGTGCGGCAGGAAAAAGCCAAGCTCTACGAGGAAGTCGTGTCTCGCTCCGCACTGTTGGCGGAAAGCTTCAAGGAAAGCGTCCGGAACAACCTGGCGGCGAAGAACTATGCCAGCGTGCAAAGACTGGCTGATAAATTCCAATCACAGAAACAGCTTGAAGGAGTCGCAGTCTATGACTCGGCCGGCTCCCGCCTTGTAAGCTCTTCCGCTTTAACGCCTGTGCTGGCCGTACATAAAGAAGCCGTGGATGAGATGCTAAAAGACGGGCAGGACAATGCCAGAACCTATGCTATGGCAGGGAAAAAGATGTTCCTTTATCCGCTTTCCGTTACTCTGGACGGTGGTAATACGGCGCGCATCATCATCTTCACCAATGTTTCCTATATCGATTACGACCTTTTCAAGATCTGGAAGCGCACCCTAATAAGGCTGCTCGCGCAGATGATACTTATCTCGCTGGTCACATTGCTCACGATAAGATGGAACCTGGTCGATCCGGTTATCCAGATGGCCGAATGGATGAAAAACCTCCGCATGGGAGACGCTCACGGCCACGTCCCGCCCATTAAAGGCGATATTTTCGCGCCGCTGGCGCAGGAAGCCACGACCCTTGCCACAAATCTGCAGGCGGCAAGACGAGCGGCTCAGAACGAGGCCAGGCTGCGCCAGGAGGGGGAATCACTTTGGACCCCTGAGCGTTTGAAGGAGCACATAAGAATAAAAATGGACGGACGTCCGCTTTTCGTAGTTTCCAATCGAGAGCCGTATATGCACATCAAAGAAGGGAAGGAAATCCGCACGATAATCCCTGCAGGCGGCCTTGTGACGGCTCTCGACCCCATACTTAAGGCTGCCGGCGGCACTTGGGTGGCCCACGGCAGCGGCGAGGCTGACTTTGAAGTCACCGATGACAAGAATCGAATAAAAGTTCCACAGGAAGAGCCCGCCTACAATCTGCGCCGCGTGCCGCTCAGCAAAGAGGAGGAGGACGGCTACTACTACGGTTTCTCAAACGAAGGGATCTGGCCGCTCTGCCACATAGCACACATCCGCCCCATTTTCAGGAAAGAGGACTGGAAATATTATTACGACGTGAATAAAAAGTTCGCTGAGACCGTGCTGGAGGAAATAGCGGACGTGAAGGAACCCTGCGTACTGATACAGGACTATCACTTTACGCTGCTGCCCGGCATGATAAAGGCGGCTCGGCCAGACGCGCGCGTGGCTGTTTTCTGGCATATCCCCTGGCCCAACCCGGAAACATTCGGTATCTGTCCCTGGCAGAAAGAACTGGTTATGGGCCTCCTGGGAGCGGACCTCATCGGCTTCCAGACCCAGTTCTACTGCAATAACTTTCTCGACACAGTCGACCGCACTATAGAATCCCGCATAGACTGGGAGCATTTTTCGGTGCAAAAAGAAGGCCATATAACGATGGTTAAGCCGTTCCCCATAAGTGTGGACTTCCAGCGACCAGATAAAGAGGCCCAGGCCCTGGGTCAAAAGCCCGACCCGAAAGTGGTGCTGAAAGAAATGGGCCTCAAAGCCGAGTATCTGGGCGTGGGCGTTGACCGCATCGATTACACAAAGGGCATGCTTGAAAGGGTAAAGGCTGTGGATCGGTTCCTGGAGAAATATCCGGAGTATGTGAAAAAATTCACTTTTGTACAGTTGGGCGCGCCCAGTCGCACGCACATACCGCAGTATCACAGGTTCCTGGCGGAACTGCATGCCGAGGTGGACAGGGTAAACTGGAAATTTAAGGCCAAAGACTGGAAAGCGATAGTCTTTCTGGAAAAGCATCATGACCACAAAGAAATAACCAAGTTCTATAAGATTGCCGACACGTGTCTGGTCACATCCCTGCATGATGGCATGAACCTGGTGGCAAAGGAATTCGTTGCTGCCCGCGACGACAATTCAGGCGTGCTGATACTGAGCCGCTTTGCCGGGGCATCGCGCGAACTTAAAGACGCGCTGATAGTCAATCCCTATGACATTGAGCAGATGGCCGATGCGATATATTATTCGCTTACCATGCCCAAGACAGAAGCAAGCGAGCGCATGACACGCATGCGTCAGGACCTGCACGAAAACAACATTTATAAATGGGCGGCTAACCTGACCGAGGAACTGATGAAACTTAGGATGGACGATTTTAAGTTAACGAGCGTATAGAATGAAGCCTTTCTGGAAAAACTCGGACGAGATCTCAAACCGCCTTGCATCCGCGCCCGGACTACTGGTGACGCTGGATTTCGACGGCACATTGGCCGCGCTGGCCGAGACTCCGGATAAGGCCCGCCTGAAACCGGAATTCAAGGCAGCTTTGAAGGCATTATCGTCCTTATATGGCGTTTCCGTGTTCATTTTAAGCGGACGAGGTCTGAAATCTGTGCGCAGGCTGGTCAACCTGAAGAACCTCTATTACGGCGGCAACCACGGGATAGAGATAGCTGGGCCCGGCTTTGCCTGGCGCGATTCCGAAGCCGCCAGAGTGCGGAATCTGGTAGCTAAAGCGGCATCAGATTTGCAGGAGCGGTTCCCGCAGGGCACGGGAGTATTGGTGGAGAATAAGGGTTTCTCCGCCAGCGTGCATTACCGCAATCTGAAAGTGCTATACAGGCGTGGATTCTTCAGCCGGATGAACGCGCTTATATCGGAAAAATCCAGGGCGTTACATTGGCGCAATGGGCATAAGGTATTTGAGCTTCTTCCAAAAGGCTCCGCACACAAAGGCAGCGCATTGAACCGGCTGGCGAGGAAGATTGGAAACCCGTTATGCCTGGCCGTAGGGGACGATCTTACGGATGAGGACATGTTCAATGCCCTGGCTGAACGAGGAATAACGATACGAGTCGGCCGCAAAGCGGGATCGAAGGCCGGATATTTCCTTTCGGGGCAATCGGAAGTCCTGCGCCTGTTGCGTTTTATTACAACCGCACGGGAACGAAAATAAACCAGGCACAAAGAGAAACAATGGGAATTAAAATACTGGTTGCGGACGATGACGTAAATATCAGGCTGAGCCTGCAGCAAGTATTTTCAGATCAGACTGTGATTACCGCTGGGAACGGTGAGACTGCCGTCCGTATGGTAATCGACGAAAGGCCCGCCATAGTGCTCCTCGATATAGATATGCCGGGGATGAGCGGGCTCGAAGTGCTGGCGGCTCTCAAAGAGATTAAGCATAAACCGGTAATTTATATGCTCACCGGCAATGATAAACTTGAGATGGCCGTTAAAACGCTTGAAGCGGGCGCAAAAAGCTATATTACCAAGCCCTTTGAAGTGGCCGATATAAGACGGATAATATTAGAGGCCGCCGAAGAAGGCATAAGCGGGCAAAAAGCTAGTGCCAGGCCCTGGACGGTAAAAAAAGAAGGCGAGTGATTTTCCCGCGCCTGTCTTAGGAGAACAAATGACATTAAAATCCAAATTCGTGCTCTACACTGCCGGTATCGCCGCAGTGTTCACTGCTTTTATGATCTATGACAGGGTGCGCACGGCAAGGAGCGAGATGCTTGACCGCGCCGGCAGCAGAGCGGATTATATTATCTCCTTCGTAACCGATGTCGCCACCGACCAGCTGAAGTCGGGGACTACAGCGGACCTTGACAAAATACTGAAAGGCTTTGAACATTTCGAACGGCTTTCATACCTGCGGGTTTCGGATTCGCGGGGAAAAGTATTATACCGTCTGGCACGCCCGGGAATACGCATAAACGACAGGCTTCCAGATGCCGATATTTACAGCTCTGCCGATGCTGTCTATGATATTTCGCGCGACATAACACGGGACGACCGCAATCTGGGCATGATACAGCTTGGGATGTCCCTGGAAGGTGTCAGGGAATCCGTGCAGACTCTTATGTGGCGCGGAATAGTGATCGGGATTGTTTTTTTCACACTGCTAACTGCCACCATCTGGCTGCTCACTGTAAAGCTTGGGCGCCGCCTAGAAGACCTTCTGTCGCTGGCAGGGAACATCAATTCAGAGATAATGCCCCAGGAACCGCAATTGGATCCCCGCACCGATATCGGCAAAATAGCTTATGCACTGCGCGAGACACATTCGCGCCTTAAAGCCGAGGAAGCACGGCGCAGGGAAGCCGAAACCCAAAAGGATGATTTTTTCGCGATGACTGTCCACGACCTGAAACAACCTTTGACCTCGCTGAAAGCGGCGATAGATTTATTGTTCTCGGAAGAGGATGTAAAGAGCTTCAGTAAAGAGCAGGTGCGGAGCCTTTCAGCTATAGCCGGCACATCACTCCGTATGCTTAATTCCATGGTCGTCGACGTGTTGAATACGGCTAAAATGAAGAGCCGGGACTACACGCCAGAGAAAAACAGGATAACCCTTAATGAATTTATGCGGGAATGCGCTGAAGAAAACTCTGCTTCAGTAAAGGCCGCCAACAAGAAGTGGCGCTTTTCCCTTCCCGAAGATATCGGCAATGCCTGGATATTCGGCGACCATGATATGCTAAAGCGGGTGATCGGGAACCTTGTACTCAACGCCATACAATACACCCCGGAAGGAGGAGCCATAAAACTGGGTGTAAGGCTCTCTGCAGCGGATAAAGCCGCCATCTATGTCAGCGACGAAGGCGAAGGCATACCGGATAGCTTCCGGGAAGAGATCTTTAAGAAATACCAGGGCATGGGAAAAAGCTCCAAGAACATCGGTCTTGGCCTGGCTTTCTGCAAACTGGTGGCGGATACGCACGCCGCAAGAATAGACGTCCAGTCTGAAATTGGCAAGGGCACCGAAGTAAGTTTTGTTATGCCCGTTTCACACGCGGCACCCGCCGTTAACGAAAGCGGCGGGGTGGAGGTATCAAATGACGGGAAAAAGCAATGATCCGTTCAGATTCTGTACGCGGCTCTCGCTAACCGAAGTTACCGGGCGTAAAGCCGCGAATATAACCGAACTGCTTGAGGGAATTAAAGCGGCTGACGATGCGATTATTTACCATCACACCCACCGCTTTATAAAGCAATCCCATCATCTGGTCCCCGAAGGCGCCAACGATTTCGCCTATTGGGTGACCAACACGCTGCAGGCGGACTGTCTGGGCGAGCAATTAACCTCCATAGACATCGTGCAATACAACTCTCTCGCGGATATCCGCAACTCTTTCGTGAAAATGCTGGAACGGCATCTCGCGGAGAACCCCGCGTCTATGCGCACAGTAGCCCCGGGGCGTGAATTCCATTTTATGCGCGCGATAAGGTTTTCCCTGCCGACAGAGTGCGCTGCGGTGGATTACGCCTCTTTTATAGAGTGCTTAAAGAACGTCAGCGTTTCAAGTCTTTACCTGCACGTTTTCGAGGCCCGGCTGCGCCCGCCATACGGCGTGGACGACTTTTCCCACTGGTTTAAGACCAATTTCAACGACGAAATAGTGGGGCGGGAAATATCCCGGCTTGACCCGTATTCGTATACTCTTGAAGGCCTGAGGCAGAGGATAATCCGCATACTGGAGCATCGCCACGCGGAGGTATCCCGTGCCTAAAATAGACGAATACGCGGCGGCGGCCGGCGTCAACGCCATAGAGGAGCTGAAAGCGATCGCCTCCAGGCTGGAAAACAAAACCATTCTTAACGTCAATTCCACCGCAGTAGGCGGCGGTGTGGCTGAGATACTGAGCCGCATGCTTCCCATGATGACGGAACTGGGGATAAAACCCCGCTGGGAGCTTATTAAAGGCGGAGAGGATTTTTATGCGGTAACCAAGAAATTCCATAACGCCCTGCACGGGACTCCGCAGAAACTGACCGCAGCCGACTTCCAGCTCTACCGCGACACGCTCAAGACAAATATGGAGTCCATGAACCTGGACGCCGATATCGCCCTAATACACGATCCTCAACCGGCCGGGCTTATTGATAAAAAACCGGCGGGCGCCAAATGGGTCTGGCGCTGCCATATAGACCTATCCAACCGGCAGGAGGACGTCTGGGATTTCCTGCATGGGTATATCTCACGATATGATGCCGCCGTAATCTCTGCTCCGGCCTTTTCGCAGGAGTTGCCGGTAAAACAATTCCAGGTTCCTCCATCCATAGACCCGCTGGCCGATAAGAACAAGGAGCTGACCAGCACCGAAATTTCGGAGATAATGCAGCGGCTTGAAATACCACTGGATAAACCTTTGATAACGCAGGTCTCGCGTTTTGACCGGCTGAAGGACCCGATGGGCGTAATAGAAGCCTTCAAAAAAATCCAGTCTTACGTTACGGCGCGGCTGCTATTGGTCGGCGGCAGCGCCGATGACGACCCGGAAGGCGCGCAGGTTCTGGCGGAGGTCCGGACGGCGGCGGAGGGAAACCCCGATATAATAGTGCTCTGCCTGCCTCCGACCAGCAACGTTGAAATAAATGCCATACAACGCGCCTCGGCCGTAATACTGCAAAAATCGCTCAAAGAGGGCTTCGGCCTGACAGTTTCGGAAGCGCTCTGGAAGGGAAAGCCGGTAATAGCGGGAGCAACGGGCGGCATACCGCTCCAGGTTACGCATAAGTATTCCGGCATCCTCACGCGTACGATCGAGGGCACCGCATACTGGATGAAGCGGCTGTTGCATGAGCCCGAGTATGCCAGGAAACTGGGGGAGAACGGCCGGGAACATGTGCGGGAGAATTTCCTGCTGACCCGCCACCTCCGGGACTACCTGCTACTGGCGCTGTATCTGGAAAGCGGCAAAAAAGACTTTATACATCTGTGATGAGGATGCAATGAAATTATTTAAGGACAAAACCTATACTGTATTCGAACTGGGCGTTCTGAAAACATGTGTCATGTGCGTGGGCCTGATTCTCGGCGCGTATTTTTCTCCGTATGTGAAAATGTTTTTATGGGTAATTGTGCCCTTGGGCGTCGTTACATACATCAGAGCCATGTATTTCTATTGGCGCGATAAACCCTGAAAACCCTCCGCCGGCTGGATGCCGCCCAATAGATTGTTGAACTTTTGCCTTTGGCGTTCGATATCCGGAATTACGGTGATATGCCGTAAAGTGCGCTTTGATATAGGACACCGGTGAGAGGTCGGCGGCAAGGCCATAATGCGCTCCTGAATCTCGGGCGCGAGCCGGAGCAGGTTCAGCCGGCGGATTACCTCAAAGCGGGTAATCCCAAGCTCACGGGCCAAGGCGGTTTTGGTTAGGCTAGGCGTTTTTTCAAGACGTTCTTTGAGTTGCCGGGCTTCCAGCAGATCTTGCTGGATTCTAGGCGGGTGGGGGGCACGGCGGCGGTTATTTCGGGCAATCTGAGCATCCTCCGGTAAAAGTATGCGTTTTTTGCCGTTCGGACCCAGTACCAAACCGAATTCCGACTCGTCTATAAGGTAAAAATCGGTTTTTTGGTCCCGAGGTAGCTTAAATCGGTCCAAAAATGTTCGAAGACAGTCGGAACGGCCACCCCATTTTTGACAGTAATCGAACACCCCTTCCAAGTGGGCCACATCACCCCAGGCGCGCGAAAGCGGCCGTAAAGCTAGCTTAACGCGCGAATTCCTGCCGCAAAAATAGGTAGAATTATAAAAATGTTATGAAACAGTTTGTTATAGTGTGCCTATTGCTGATTTGTGTAACTATAATAATGAAAACATCGCGGCCAGCCCCAAAGTTCATATTGAACAACCCTGACGGAAAATCCAGGGGACATATACTCCTAATACATGGAAGCGCGCCATTTGACATGAATGGACTGATTCCTGGCGCCTCAGAAAAAGACCGATACGGAAAATTCCCTTTCTTTCGCTTACTGACCGAGCATTTGATATCTACGGGATGGACTGTTTATCGTTACTCAAAACCAGGGGTAGAAAAAACCGAAATAAATACTACAGATTATGCAAAAACCGATTTACCGACAACCGTTGCTCAAATAAAATCTATTTTAGAGAAAATGCCGGACGATGCTGCCCCTAAAATAGTTTTTGCATGGAGTGAGGGAACTTTGGCGGCCACACAATTGGATCTAAATAAAATTAATGGGATGATTTTTCTTGGAGGAATTTCCACAAACATATCAGGGGTAGTAAAATGGCAGGGGGGACCGGACAAAGAAGAGCTCTTACGGACCCTTTCTGCGATGGCCCCCACAAACATGCTGGGGTCAGATCGTCCGGCAAAACGATTGCTGGACGAAATTTCTCTGCAGAACAATTGGGAATATTTACAAAGATATAAAAAACTCAAACTACTGGTTCTTCACGGCAGCGCAGACCAAGAGGTTCCCGTTTCTGAAGCCCGTGTATGGGAAAACAAACTGGGGCAAGGAAGGGTCACAACTATCATCGAGAAAGGACTGGACCACCGCTTATCCGACACGAAACAATCCCCGCCCGACCTTACGCATCTTTATGTCGCCATTGACTCATGGCTGAACGGGAATTGGCCTATTAAGAACGACTAAATAAGGATTTTATGATGACATTCAGAAATGAAAGATTGAAAAGTTTCGCGATTCCGGCCGGTTCGGTCTGGCTGATGACGGATATTGCACAGAGCAAGGGTCGCCAGGACCTTTACACAAAGCAGGCTCCACAGATATTAAAGGCCCTTCGGGATATGGCTTTAGTCCAAAGCGTTGAATCTTCAAATCGTATAGAGGGGATTACTGTCTCAGCGCAGCGGCTTAAATCTTTGGTCCTTGGAAATGTCCGCCCCAAGAACCGTTCGGAAGAGGAAGTACAGGGCTACCGCAAAGCCTTAAGCCTTATTCACGCAAACCATGAGAATTTATCCATCACGCCTGAGCTGATGAAGAAATTTCATCTCATGATCCAGGAAGGGTCCGGCGACGCTGGCCAGTTCAAAAAAGTTGACAATGAGATTATTGAAACAAAACCGGGCCAACCCCCATTTATCCGCTTCAAGCCGGTTTCCGTCAAAGAAACCCCTAAAGCCGTGGAAGAATTATGCCTCGCATACCGGCATGCAGTAAATCAGGAGCATGTTCCGCCCATACTCGCCATCGCGGCACTTGTCCTAGATTTCCTTTCCATTCATCCGTTCCGCGATGGCAACGGCCGGGTTGCCCGTCTTCTGACTTTAATTGCACTTTATCAGCACGGAATCGAAGTCGGCAGATATATCAGCATAGAACGGCTTGTTGAGGACACCCGGGAAGATTATTACCGCGTTCTTCTGGAAAGTTCCAAGAAATGGCATGAAGGCAAACACGATATTATTCCTTGGTTCAATTATTTCCTTTCCATAATCCGGCGGGCATATATTGAATTTGAAGAGAGAGCCGGAAAGGTTAAATCGGCCAAGGGCGCCAAGACCGATCTCATACTGGATGCGATAAAATCTTTTACGGGCAATTTCACGCTGGCTGATCTGGAAAAAGCCTCCCCCGGAGTGAGCAGGGATATGGTACGGCTGGTCCTAAAAGACCTCAGCAAAAAGGGAGCCGTAAAGTGCCTTGGCAAAGGTCCCGGCGCCCTTTGGGCGAAAGAGGGTAATACCCTTAAATGAGGGTAATAATAAGGGTAATATCCAAGATTTAGCCATAGCCGCCATTCATAAGTCCCTCGAACTCACGTTTTTGACATTCGACATCAGGAATCACAGCAATATTCCGCAGGGTGCGCTTCGATATCGGGCACCGGCACGATAACCTCGGCGGCATGGCGAAAATTTGTTCTTGAATTTCCGGGGCTAGCCGTAAGAGATTCAGCCGGCGGATCAGCTCAAAACGGGAGATGCCCAGTTCCCGGGCCAGAGTTGGTCAGGCCCGACATTTTTTCAAAGCGTTCTTTAAGTTGCCGGGCCTCCAGCAGGTCCTGCTGAATTCGAGGCGGACGGGGGGCTTGATTCGGCGGGCCCGGATTACCTGGGCCTCCTCCGGGGAAAACATCAGTTTTTTGCCGTTAGGGCCGGTTACAACCTCAAACGGCGATTCGTCAATCAGGCAAAACTCCGGTTTTTGACTGGAAACCGCGCCAAATCGCTCGGAAATTGTTCGATTACCGTCGGACCAGGGACCCATTCAAATTTAGACGACGAGAAACAATGCTTTGTTTCTCGTTTTCTATTTTCTCTTCAACCCTTTTGATGAAATATCCAAAATAAAGTAATGTGGAAAGATCAAAAATCTATTTAAATTGTACCTGATACCCTTTTATTAACTGCCGAATTTTAAAAGTCAAAGTTGATGTTAACCTGCGTCGAATCTCCCAGATAACTGGCGGCATTCAGGGCCACCCCGACCGCCGCTTCTTGCGGAGCGGCGGGAATATCGTTGAGCAGAAGGTCGAGTTTGTTGACACTCACACCTGTCCCACTGATCTGCGGCTTCACTACATACACTAGGCAGCCTTCGGAAGTTGTAAGAAAATGATCCTTGTCAGCCCTGACTACCACTCCCTCCATAAGGCCGGTTACAGCGTTAAATACCGGGCTGCCGGAATTCCCTCCGAAGGTGTCTAGGTTTGTTGTAAAATAGGCGTTATTTTTACCAACCGGTTTAAAGACTGTGCCCGTCTGCGAAAACTTTAGTGGAAGTCCCAGCGGGTATCCCATCGACACTACCGGGACACCTTCAGAAATTCCGCCCGCGCGATTCACGGCCAGCGGTTGCCTGCCGATTACTTTGCGGTCCAGTTTTATTAGGGCAAAATCCTGACCGTAAATGGTCTGCGGTTGGCCATCACTGTTGGGCGCAGTAGTTTTCCCAAACATGAGTTTTATAATCCTGGAACAGTAATAGACATCGTCGGCACCAGCCCGCAGGGCGGCAGGCTCTCCCGGAGCTTTTAGCGCATAACCGAAGACAAAAACCCTGTTTTGGCAGCTAGCTTTATTTTTTATGCAATGACCGGCGGTCAATACCAAGTCTTCTCCCACCAGCGTGCCGGAGCAGAAGGGACCGGACGGCTGTTCCCTGAACCTAACCCCCGAGCAGAGGTTCTGCTTCTCCATGATGGGCGATGCGGACAGGACATAATCCCCGCCGGCCGTGGACTGCACAACTTTCTCTTTCATCCAAATTGACACAACAGAGTCGGATGCGGCTCTGAATTGTTCGGATACCTGATAGTACTCCACGCGATCATCCTCCGCGTAAATTATTCTCTCAGCCTTGGAGGGGACAGCCGATAAAATTAAAATCCCGACAAGAAAAATCGCTGAAGCAATTACTCTCATAAGTTCATCTTCTTACAACGCAAAGCGCTGTATAATAGCATACCCTGCGACGAAACTTCCCGGCAGGGCCGAAAGCACCCTAAAAACGCAGCAAAAGGCCTACGGGTGTAGAATCATTAATAAACGCTCCGGCATAATAAAAGGAGAGAAACGCTGTGTTTTAGACTTAAAACAGGTCTTTTACGCGCTTTTTGATGGGTTTCGGAGCAAATTGCCGCTAAACCGCCATCAGACAGGTTCTAACCTGGTCTACCCAGCCACCCTTTTTCTTTTAGCCGTCCAAAGACGGCTAAAAGAAAAAGCTCCTGCGAAGCTGTGCCGACAAGGAGGACACAGCGCAGTAGAGCAGAATCCGCCTACTTTAAAAATCCTCGACCAGATGTCGGGGATTTTTTATTGCCATGGTGCTGGATTGCAAATATTACAGAATTACTATATTCGCGGATAGTAACTGGGCAATAAGCATTTAATAATCAGCGTCCCCTTGAGCGACACCCGGATTGTGGCGTTTAGCTCGGCGAGGCTGAAGAAGGTGCGGTGGCGCAGCACGGCAAGGATCCAGCCCTTCAATACCAGCACCCCGTTCTCGACAATGGCCTTGTACCGCGGCTTGCGGGCCATGGCGGGCAGGACTACGATACCGTAGTGGGTAGCCATATCGGCATAGGTGGGATTGAGCTCCGGGTCGTAGAAGCAGGCTTTCGTCACGCCGCTCTTGAGGTTGTCCGACAGCAGGAGTATTTTATCGTAACCACTTTAACACGAGATCAAAAAGCGGCCGATGCGAGAATCCCAGGCCTACTGGCCAAGGAAATCGCAAAAAATATACTTAAAGATAACGCTCTCTGGTAATACTCAAACTGTCATATGAAAAGTGATTAAAACCGAAGGGCTGGCTCTAAGCCGCATGTTTTAACGCCTCTAAAATAGCTATTCCAGGCTTTTTTAGATAGCTGGAGAGGAAAATGACTATATGGAACTATTGAAGCTCGGAAGTATAAGATACGGGAAATCCTCATCGAGCATATAAAATTTCATTCTTTGTGATAGCGCTGTACATTAAACCACCATTTACATCCGAGAATTTGATATATTTTGTATATGGCGCACAGAAATCTCTATGTAGTCGCCGGCCCCAACGGAGCGGGAAAAACCACTTTCGCCCGCGAATTCCTGCCGTTCTACGCCAAATGTCCCAATTTTGTTAATGCGGATCTTATAGCTCAGGGCTTATCGCCGTTCGAACCGCGCTCCGCTGCCATGAAAGCCGGGAAGTTAGTCTTAAGCCGTATCAAAGAGCTGGCTGACAACAAAATAGATTTTGGTTTTGAAACTACGCTTTCCGGACGGACATACTTGCGACTATTCCGCCATTTAAAATCAGAAGGCTACAAACTACATATTTTCTTCTTATGGATCCCGGGATCGGCGCTCGCTGTATCCCGGATTCGAGACAGAGTCGCCTCCGGCGGGCATCATGTGCCCACAGAAGATGTCAAACGCCGTCTTAACCGCTCAATTGCCAACTTTTTCGGACTATATAAATCCCTGTCTGATTCATGGATGCTTTTCGACAATGCCGGGACAAAACCAGTTTTAATCGCGAAAGGAATGAATGGTCATGCCACAATTATCAACGGCAACCTGTTCAAGTCAATTTCCATACCGAGGACAAGATGAAAAAACGACTTTCACTGCAGGATAAAGCGGAACTGGCCATGAAAAGCGCGGTAAAGAAAGTTATCGCGGAACATAAAAAATCCGGGCGCTCGCTCTCCATCTGGAAAGACGGCAAAGTAGCCCATATTTCGCCAAAATCTCTTTGAGTTTATTTACCAGAAGTCGCCTGCGAAACAGGTTCTAACCTGATGCAGCCAGCCACCCGCCTTTTAAAAATCCCCGACGAGAAATCGGGGATTTTTCATTTTTTTGGGAGAACTCCGTAAGTTTTATTTGTTATAGTTAAATTGCATGATTTTTAACTGGCGCTATTTTCCAAGTAACAACCAGGATGGAGGATATGTAAAAAACCTTACTACCCTGTGAAAGGAACCTATGAACTTAATACAAATGTTCGCGATATTCTGCGCTTTGGCTTTACCGACTGGGCCTGCGCAGGCTCAGGCACCGGAAAAAACCGAATCGCCTGAAATCCAAGAGACCAGGCACCGGATAACCGATATGGAGAAACGGCTTAAGGAGCTGTGAAGGCGGCGGTCTAAGACTCCCCAGTTTTCGGCGGTCCGGATTCCCCACTTATTAAGCCCACCCGTGCGCCGGCCGCCCTGCAAAGACAATAATGTCCAGGAAAACACCGTCTATCCA